>Ga0102828_1000040_pt1 | contig 24089 bp, 23 predicted proteins | sample ColrivemetaGS541_FD_78196 | JGI IMG/M metagenome (GOLD analysis project Ga0102828, IMG submission 78196) | Estuarine microbial communities from the Columbia River estuary - Freshwater metaG S.541 | ecosystem: Environmental > Aquatic > Marine > Intertidal zone > Estuary | place: USA: Columbia...
ATAACTTTTATCTCCCGGAAACAACGGCAACTTAGTACCAGGAGCACGTTTTGGAATCTTACTGTCTGCGCTACTTACACAACTTGTTCCGCCACAGGGCATGGGCTTGTCATACAACTTAAAGCCTGTTTCAATATGACCAAGTGGAACTTCACTACAGCTATAACTACGTTTAACTGTGCCATCTGGCTCACGAATAATAATACTACGATGTCCACTGCTACATTCCCAACCATGAAAGTTGTTAAAATTAAATGCATTAAAGCGTTCTGCTTGATCCATGAACCAAGGCTTACCATCTTTATCAATAAACTCAATCTGATAATGTGGATCTATATCGTATTGCTTTTTGCGATTAAGATCTGCCTTATCTATTAAAAATGTAGGCTTAGGACGTTTGACTAATCCTGCCTTTAATGCTTTTTCTTCTGTGTACGCACGTTGAGGCATACCATTATGTAACTTGGCCAACATCTCGGGTGTATAGCCATCTACCACACGGCTTGCAGTTGGATCGCTTTGTGGCTTGAGTGTAACGTTAATGCCTCTATTGTGAAAGTATAAACTTAGATCATAAATCTCATTAAACTGTTCAGGAACCATAACCATGTTGATAGTTATTTGTGTGTCATACTCTTGACATAGTACTAACTTGTCAGCAAACTCTTCTACCTTCTTATCAGTGTCGACATGTTCACGATGACAGCTGGCTGTGATACTAGCACGATGAAAGTTCTTAACTGCTGGCACATATTGTTCTTCAAACCATTTCATAGGACGACTCATGTTTGATGTCATATGTACACTGGTATAGTTTGTATTTGCCGCATCATTATTTAAGTGATTAAGGATGTCAATATACGCAGGATGGAATGTTGGTTCTCCGCCACTTAGGCTAAAGTGGAAACTATTAAATCCGTTTTCTCTAGCTTGACGTTTAATCTCATCTACTGTGTGTAGCATTAAAGGTGTAGGGCGGTGATCCTTTGTATCACTTCGGGCATATGGCCAGCAATAACTGCAACGATAGTTACAGTAGCGTCCCAGTAACCATGACACGGTAAACATGTCGCGGTATAGCATTGTTCTTTGTCCTACCCTAACTAATTCGCTGTAAGGAATCTTAGTAAAGTCATAATCGCTTGTTTTTAAATCACTCATATTTTATATAAAATTCCTTATTTGCAGGAGTAACAAAATCATCGATGTTTAAATCGAACTGAGTTCTTCCTTCTAAATGTTCTATAATTTTATTTGCCAGTATAACATTATTTTCTGCAGTCATGTGGCAATTTCTTGCATCTTTAAATTTGTCTTTTGTAAAATCTATTCCCCAAGCTTCATTTTCTTTACGAAATATATTTTCTAGTCCTATATTTACACCAGGTATCGAAACTGAAAAACAAGGTATTACAAGAGTATCAGGATTTAAAGATAAAATCTTGTCAATTATTAATTGTTGTTTAAGTAATTCTTCATTGGAATTCTGTATATAAGCATAATATACTAATGCACTTTCTAAAATTTTTATATTTCTACGTTGCTGGTCTTCGTTCTTGCAATGTTTCTTCATCCATTCTATTTTATCTTCGGTATTAGATATGCCACTCATGAATTGAAATGATGGTGGGGAAACATCAAATCTATCTGCCCATATTCTAAAAGGATCTGTTACTAAGACTATATTTTTATCATAATTTTTATGATACTTGTTAAATTCTCTAAATGAATAAAATAAGTTAGTGCTGGCATAACCATGACTAAATGAACGACTATATCGTTGCATTAATATATCTATCCAGCTAGGAGTATTATTATTCTTTACCGGATCAGCATAACTATCTCCATAAATCCCTACTTTCATTCAACTTCCTTGTATATAAACTCGATGTCTTTGCCTGGTCCGACTTCGCTGGGCATACCACCGTATTCTGCGATATACCATTTGATAGCGGCTTTATACCAACCGGTACTATCATGTCTGCTTTCTTTGTTAAACTTGTATATGTTATCGTTGGTAGCTTCCATACTGCTAATAATTCTAGCCGCTTCTAATTGTAACACTCTCAAGGGCATTGTGTCAAGGTCTATCATAGATCCAAATTTTCCATTAGTTTAATTAATTTATCTGTTTTCTTTACAGCTTGTTTGCGTTCTAAGAACTCTTGTGCTACTTGTTTATATTCAGGATTATAAGATGCACTGATACGTTGTTTCATTGTATCTAGAAATGTGATAAAGTTTTCTTTATAAACGTTATTAGTTCCTTCGGAATATTCTAGTATAGCTTGTTCTGCTTGTTCTATATACTTAATATACTCTTTTGGTAAGTGAGAAATATCCATTTCATCAGGCCAACTAATATAATTACCATACCATGTAAATTCCTTTTCAGGAGCATATGTTTTGAACTGTTCATAGACCCAAGTAATGTATTCTGGAAATGATTTTAAATTAAAGATGTTAACTGTGGGACTTAATACAATTAACTCTGTTTTTGGATGTTGTATATATCTTCTAAAGTTTTCTGTATAACGTTGCCAATCTAATCCGTGACGAATAAACTCAGCAGTCTCTCCGTAACTTTCATTGCTGATACCGATACCCCACGACAGTTTACTAGTATCCATCTTGGCGATAATTTTATCCATTAAAAACTTTTTACTGTTGCCATTTGTGCATATTTCTAAACGAATAGATTTATCAGTGGTTACTGCGGCAGCTTCTATAAAATCAACTAGTTCATAAAAGCGTTCGCTGGCAGTTGGTTCGCCACCTAAAAATACAAACAATAGCTGACCATGTTTTAGATCTTCGCGCTGAATATAATTTTTAATCCATGATTTAAAAACTATGTAATCTTCTTCTTTAGTTTTAGATTCTATCTTAACGCCTTCTTCTTGTGCTATTTTACTGCTACTAGTATGACTACAGTATATGCAAGCTAAGTCGCAGGTGCTGTCAGGCTTTACTTCTATATAATGAATAAAACTATCGTCACCTAATACAGTTTTATGATTGTTAATAAAATCGTCTGTCCAACGATTTGCCCAATCTCTGTAAGCACTATTACCCTTGGCATAATCTTTCCAACAACTATTGCAATCACTGTGAGCAACCTTGTCTAAACTTTGTTGTCTACGTTGTTGTATTATACTGTCTATACTGATAAATTGTTCTGTAAGTGTTTCTGGAAATTCGTGACCTTCGGCTTTACAGCAATGACGCAACGTCCTTGTTTCGAAGTCTAAATTAATATCTGTCCAACTCTTAGAACAATATGTACTATACGTCATAGTTCAACTATCATTGTCTGTTGCTTTTGATTGATGAAGAAACTTTCTTCTCTACCGCCTCGTTTGAAATGTGTTTCCCCGTCTAAATATTCTTCTTCTATAGATATATCTTTACCTGCATAGATATCTAAAATCTTTTGATCTTTAGGACCGATACATACTGCAACAACTGCTTCAATTGGCTGATTACTAAAATCGTCGCCAAACTCTTTGGCTAATAAACGTATAAATTGTTTATTAGATAATACATCTTCCATTCCGCAGGCAACAAAAGCAGTACCATAGCCCAAGTCTTCTGCTGTTAACTGTGCGTAAGTTGCGCTGATCATTGCATCACGAACTGCACCTTTAACCATAACATTTTTAGATACTTGGCTTTTAACTTCGCTGTATACTCTATCGTATACTTCAGTGCCATCGCTTTCGACTACATCAACCATTTGATGTTCTGGAGCAGGATTAGTTACATATAATAATACCAATGGAGCTTTGGTTTGTAGCAAATAGATTTCTTTTCCATCTTCATCTTCGCAGGTTGTAATGTTATCGCATAACTCGCTTTTTAATTTTTTACCAGTTGCCGAGTCAGTTAGTGCAAACACTTTATAACCATAAATTTTGTTTTTACTGGGCGCACGACGAGCACTATCCAAAATGATTTGAACATCTTCTTCGTTAATTTTTTCAGTCATTAAACGAGTAGTGTGTCTTTCTTTAATTAATTTGTTTACTATAGACATTTTTATTCCTTAAATATTATATATGCAGATAAATATTTATTAGCAACAACCAGGAAGATATATGGCAGATGACTTGATTAATGAATACGGAGTAAGTGGAGAACATCCAACTGCCTTTGCACAACGAAATGGATATCCTGCAAATATAAAATATCCGCAGGATTTAGATTCTGGTAGAGATATTAATATGTCTAATGGCATTCCATTTTTACCTATAGACGATTGGAAAGACACTGCCGATTGGGATCAAATGTTATTTGAAGCCAAACGTTTACAAAAACATTATGTTCAGCATAGAAGCCACGAACATCATGCCGGATGGAGTAGTTTATGTATACACGGTCTTAGTAGCGTACATACTGAAAGTAGTCATACATATGGATTTACTGATGCAGATGCACCTTGGCGTTGGACAGATGTCTCAGATTGGTGCCCTACTATTAGAGAATTCTTTAAGGATCAATTTGATTACAAGAAATATTTTAGAATACGTATTATGAAACTTGCACCAGGTGGATGGATTGTGCCACACAAAGACAGTTTAACTCAAGAAGAAAATCATATCGGACCTGTTAATGTTGCTATTAATCATCCCAAGGATTGTCATTTCTATATGGATAATATCGGAATACTTCCGTGGGAACAAGGTCGTGCAATTAAATTAAATCTATACAATGTTCATTGTGTGTACAATCACAGCAATGAAGATAGATATCACATCATTGCTCACGGCTGGGCCGGAGACAGTTGGTCCAATAGAATATATAATAACTACCAAAACTGGAAAAAGGTTTATGAATGAATAATATGAAAATTTCAAATGCTTTAGTCTATGACAAAGGCAATATTGGATTAGATGAAGAAATTAGACAGAGTTTAAAAATATTTCATAAAAGAAATATCTATATAGACATTGTTAAATTACCATCTTTGGTTAATATAGTAGACACAGAAGATCAAGCAATAGCAGAAACCGCAGACAATCCCAGCGATTACGATTATTTAATTCTTACTTGGGAAGGTAACATTCCAAACATTTATTACTACCACGAAGCATGTATTAAACATGTTATAGACTTAAATGCTAAGACAGATGGTAATTGGCTTGTCAGCGGCCAGATCATGGATCAATATGAAAACAGATTAATGTTTGAAGACTCAGAAGCATTAAAATGGCATGGTAGTTATTATCTATTTCCTATCACTGCTATTGTTAATTTAAAACAATGGCGTAAGCTAGGACGTCCTAATTGGGGTCAACCGAGTTCAGAAGTAGTCGATCACATGATTCCTAACCGTGGCCTAGAAAATATTCACGACAACTACACTCCGTTAATTATTAATCCAGGCACAACATCATCCAAGACTCTAGTTAAAAAGGGTTGGAATATTATAGATGCATCACTAAAAAATAATATGTCTGTTTATAATTTAAGCAATGAAATCAGGCAGAATCAGACATATATGTATCCCGAGAACAATCCAAAGATGTTCAATGATTTTTGGAAGAGTCTGTACTTAATGCCAAAACTATCGGATCAGTATTTAAAAGTTTTACAAACTGTAATGCCCAGTAAAACTCCAATACGAATAGATAACAATACATGGGGTTGTTTTATTCGTAATACTGAAGAATATGTCATAGAGCGATTAAAAAATGTGTTTTATGATAATATGGGCGAAGTTGATACATTGATGCTTCCATGTAGTGGATTTAAAGATGTTATAGTTTCTGCTAAAAAACCAGTAGGAACAGCAATTAAACAAGTTATACACTTTGATATTATTAAAGGCTGTGTAGATATTAGACAACGTATAATCAAAGAGTGGGACGGCACCCGTAGTCACTTTACTGTATTGTTAGACGATATTAAAGAAGATTACAAAAAGAAATACAATCATCCTAACTGTTTTCATATGAGTTCTATGAACACATTCGACGACGCATATTTAGATATACTTAAAAACTTTGACAACGAAGAACATTTACGCCAATCTTGGGTAGACTTTAAACAACTTAATCATAAGTTTATTCACGCAGATATTCTTGCTGAACCTTGGCAAGTAACAAAACAAATTAAGAACAGTAATGTATATCTATGTCTAAGTGATATTGCTGGTTGGCGCAGTAATATTATTGGTTATGGCTACAGAACACTACGCAATCAACTTGGATCGGTTGTTGAACATTTAAAGAAAAATAACTGTGTTGGTATAGTTGACTATAAGGACCCTGCTACGGATTTACAACTGCTACAAGAGTTCAATGAATTCTTAACATTCCTAAAACAAAAACCACAATGACAAAACCCTATAAACTTTTAACCTCTGATATTGTAGATAAAGAAAAAGGTATATTAAACAATACCTTTGTGAGATTTATTGGACCAGCTGACAGCATCTTCTCTATGTTTATTAGAAGTTTTGGCTATAGACAGTTATCTCCTGATAACACTCTTAACTTTCACAAGTACGAATTTATTATCTATGATAAAAATCCAAAACATATTGCAATGTTTAAACATATGCTTACTTGGGATGGTATACTCGATGAAGATAATGCCTTTAAAAACTTTAATGATCATTTAGACCTAGGCAAAGCTATTTTAAAACTACAAGGAACACCTTTTCCAAGAAATAGTACTTTGGGAATGTCAAGTCGCCATGGCTTTAATGACTTTACTGCTATGTGGGAACTCTTTAAAAACAGCAAATTTACATTTATTAACATAGATGTTATACACAGCAACAACCAATTCTGTGATATTCTGAATAATTTGAAAAATATTAAAATACCTAATGGACAATTTCTTAAATTGGATTTTAATAAAAATGATTACGATCCAGAAGTTTATAACGAAGCCATTAACAATATTTTACACATGCTTTGGCTTAAGAGCTTTAAAGAATATCAAAGCGTAGTAGAATTAACAGACAATAATAATGTTTCCTACGAAGACTTTGCCGGTAAACTATATGCTAAATTAAATCCAACATTTTGTATCCTGCCTTGGATGCACGTTCAATACAAACCCAGCGGTCAATCAAAACCTTGCTGTCGTTATGACAATAATAAAGAAGACCGCGATTATCAAGAATACTTAAAAAATCCAGAAGAACGTCAAGATAATTTATCAGAATTATTTTTAGATAGAGCTAAGAACCTTGTTATACAAAAAAGTACTATTGAGGAAACATTCAACAGTACATATTGGGATAAAGCAAGAACATTAACACAAGAAAATAAACCAATTAGCGGTTGTTATAAATGTTATGCTGAAGAACAAGTGCCAGGAGAAGTATCAGTATCAATGCGTCTAGGTTCAAATATTATGTATAATAATGGCTATTTACATAAAAAGCCTAACTTTGCTAAACCTAGCTTGGAATTTTTAGAAGTGGGTTTTGGTAACTATTGTAATCTTGCTTGTCTAAGTTGTAACAGCAGTTTAAGTACTACTTGGTATGACAACGAAGTCGAATTAAATGAAGTAGCCAGTCCAGGTATTAAGAGAATGGTATTTCCTAAACTAGATAATATACGTTTCGACTTAAACAAAGAAACGTTGGAAAGTCTAAAACTAGTAAAATTTACTGGAGGTGAGCCTATGATCAATCCAGAGTTTATTAAGTTTATTGACTTAATCTGTGAAAAAGGTCACCCTGAAAATATTAGCTTAGAAATTTATACTAATTGTAGTTATATTCCTGCCCCAAAATTACTGGCTAACTTAGTTAAGTTTAAAAATATTCAATTAAATTTAAGCATTGACGCTTATGGTGTTACTAATGATTATGTACGCTACGGCAGCAAATGGGATGGCGATAATAAACAAACAGTTAGTCGAGCAATCGATTTTTGGCTTGAGCAAGGCGTAAACAACAAGAGCATTAATATTATCATGTCAACTACTTTGAGTATTCTAAATGTTTTTGAAATACCTAAACTTATGCCTTGGTGGATGAAGAAATTTAAAGATAGTGGCAACAAAGTAGTTGTTCATAGAAAAGGAACATTGCCCACAGAATACGAAGGTTTCTTTAAATTACAAATGGCATTTGATCCTAGCTATATTGATATGAATATATTGCCACAAGACTACTATAAAGACATTGAAAAGTGGAGCGACGAATACGAAGCAAACTTTACAAAAGAATATCCTGATTTAGAATTTATACCAGAATCTATTAGCGCAAGTTTGAACAAACTTAAGAATACAATTAAGAGAAGCAAAGGCGATCCTAAAAATGCTAGGCTTCTACTAGAGTATTTGGCTAAGATGGACAAAATCAGGAATAACTCTGCTGAAGCTAGTATCCCTGAAGTTGTTAGTAAAGTTAAAGAATACTTGCTAGCTCAGGATAAACCTCAATAAAACTAGTAGCATTCTGCTTATCCATGAAGTTGATATACTCCGCAGTTTCTGCAAGGTCTGCGGAGTAGTCTTCTGCGTTCATATAGTTAACTACATAATCACCATAACGAACAATCCTGCGCTTTTGCTGAGCAACTAATTTTTCTTTAGTCCATTGGCTATGCGTCCATAGTGCAGGATCGTCTAAAGTTAATTTAAAATCATTCCAATCCTGTGTAATCTTTGCTTTAATATCCTTGGGTAATACTTTGGGATTAATGGGCCTTGGATACTGTACAAGACTAGTATGGAACAATCCTCCTGCGGCATTAACAAACTTAACAATATCAACTAATCTAGTAATATTGTAGATGCTAACAGTTGTAGTTAGACTCATTTCAATATTTTTAAGTTCGTGTAATTTTTGTACATTGGCTACAATCTTGTTAATATCGCCATAGGTTCTAAAGTAACTGAATGTAGTATCGTCACCATCAATACTTACACGCAGAATAATCTTTTTAAACTTAGGCCAATGATCTAATACGTTATAGTAACCTAATCCTAATGCTACTAGATTACTGTTATAACTTAATGTTATATTCTGGGCATGATCTGCCATGGCGTCAATCATTTCCCAATGACGTTTTTGTTGTAATGGTTCACCGCCAGCAATTAATACTTCACGCAGGTGCGGGATAGCGTTTTTAAATTCTTCAAAACTACGTTCAGGCAAGCTGATATGTTTCTTTTCCAGTCTCCCAGCACCGTGCTTGGTAAAGAATGTTTTAACTTCTGGATCTTTAAATGCCAATACTTCCCACTGGCTACTATAGGTAGGACTGCAATGTCTGCAACGTAGATTACAAGTATTGTCAAAACGTATTTCAATGCTCTGCGGTTCATATGGCATTGAATAGTTTTCTTTATTGACTTTGCTAATTACTTCTTCAAAGTCTATGTTATAGCTATCTTTGTATGTTTCATTACAAGTTTGTCTTGTACTAGCTACACCGCTGTCCTCGAAGTCCCAGCAACTACGACAGCCAGTAGGGCGTTCATCATTTAATACTGCACGACGTAGTTCGCGAGTTTCGTTGCTGTTCCAGATTTCACTTAAACTTTGACTGCGATAATCACCAATACGATCAGGATAACGCCAGCAGGCGCCGACTTTGCCTTCGTGCTTGATGTTTTGATGTATAAAAGGCATTATACAGAATGTTTTGCTTGTTGTCATACGGTTATTTTGATTTCAATATGCTTTCTTTTTCCATCTTATCATTTACATACAGGGTTGTATTTTCTTGGTTGCCGCAAGTATGTAAGCAAGTAATAAGATTTCCGTTTTCTATTGTTTCGTTCCACTTCGAACTTATATTATACTGTTTTTTAAGTATGTTGTCTACTGATTGTATATTCAAATCAAAATCTTTTAAATTATAATTTTCGTTTAAGTTCCATGCTCCGGGACTGTCATGTGTATGCGTGCCTAAATAACAGCAGGGCATGAGCATGCCATTTGCTGCCAAATATACCTCCTGTCGTTCTAAACTCTTACAGTTTATCTTATTATTGTTTAACTTTGAATACTGTTTTAGATCGAACTTAAACAATGTAATTGGTACATGTTCTTCCTTGCCTACATTTGTATGCCTAAACTGTTCTTGCTCTGGAGGCTCTAACGTAAACACATGTTTACCTTCCACCATAACTTTAAAGTCTTTTTTACCTCTAAACTTTTGAGTAACTTTAAGTCTAAACTTAACTCCCAAGTCTTTGGCCAATTGTTTAGCCGTTTCAACTTGATGCTCATTGTGTTTAAATGCGATAAAGTTCCATTGCGCCGCACCGCCAGAGGCTACATAGGCTTGCAAATTGTCATAAACTTTATCGTACTTAACACCAATTCTATACTTCTCTAATGATTCGTTGTCTGTACCATCTAAAGCAAAGTTAATTAGAACGTTGGGACGAGCCATGCTTGCCCACCAATCTTCACTGCGATAGCCTCCGTTAGTGTCTATACTAACACTTTTACATCCGTTATCCATTAAGTAGTTAACAAACTCAGGTAATAGTTTGTTTAAGCAAGGATCTCCATAGACCCCACTGAAGTATACATGTTCTAATTGACCAGCAAAATCTTTAGTAAACAACTTATAAAAGACATCCGCAGTTAAATCACCTTCTACTAAGTCCGGCTGTACAAATCCGTGCCCCGTGTATCTGCTACACATGGGACACTGACTGTTACAACGGCTGCTTGCTTCAACGTGTACTATTCTAATGTTTTCTTTTTCTATCATTTTTTAATTGTAGACATCATTGATAATCCGCATTTCATCGTTACGCCGCTTGCTGGGAAATTAACTCCGGCATGTGCTTGGCAACGATCAAAGACGATAATGCCGCCGCGCTTCCAATTATATATGCCTTCTAGTTCAAAGCCTTCTAACCACTTTTTATTAAAGTGTCTGAAATATCTATTGTATATTTCATCACTGATTGTTTGTTTATTCCAATCAACTTCCCATATGCTTCCGTCACGATTGTAGCATACTAAATTATCATAATTACGTACAGTATAGAATACATTTGTATCATACTTGGGATCGCCTTTGGCAAAGTTTGTTCCGTACATTAGGAATCTATTTTTGAAGATTGCTGTTCCACAATCTAATTCCGCATCTTCTCCCTTGTTCTTATCACAGACCCATAATGGAATAATAAACTGTTTACCAGGAACGCTGTCGCTGTCTTTTAATGTGTTAGGATTTCCTGTATCGATGTGTAAGTTATACGGAGTAGCAGTAATTAAGAAGTTGCCTTCCCATATTGTTTCGTTGGTTAGTTCAGGAATAACTTCTTTTAGTTTACCAAAAAACTTATCTTGTATTCTTTTATTATCAACATTAAAGTGCAATGTTCCATTGCGTTTAACTCTGCGACTACGATGTTCACGGTGCATTAAATCCTCTAGCCAAATTAGATCTTCTTCGTCGAAGACGTTGTCTTCGGCATAGCTGGTATTGCTCCATGTGCTCATCCAGGTTGAATGTTCTGCAGAATCTACTGGAATAAATTCTTTAATTAAATTGTCTCCTGGTACGTATTCTAAATCAACCATAATATTGTTCCTTTATTTGTTTGTAGATATGCTCTGCTAAAAATTGATTTGCATCATGATCGAAATGCTGACAAGTTCCTATGGGGAACTTATTGTATCGCAAAAAACTATAAACATTTTGATTAACACCTTTAAATAAAAGATCTATAAATGGTATTTGAATACCAAATTGTATTTTTTCAATTCCGTCTAATAAGTTTATCATATTAAAAAAATAATGTTCAATGTTCAAAGATTTCAATAGAGTATGTAGCATCAATATTTGCTGATTGATAATTTTTTTATCATAATTATCATTTTGAAAATAATTATAATATGTTTCTAAAAATTCTTTCTTTTTTATATCTGCAATAAATGCTTCATCTTTGAGTGTCCAATGTGATACACATTTTTGATTATTGTTTGATATCGGAAACTCTGTTCTAGATAGTTCTGTAATAGAAAATATTACAACTAAGCTGTCGGCTGAATTATTTTTTAAAAAATTTATTAACTCTCTAACAGATCTATCATTACTGCCGCCTTCTAAGCCTAAGTTAATGCTGGATTTAAAATTACCTAGCTTTTCTAACTTGTTAACCCAACTGCGTTCGTGACAGGAAGCAATATTATAGTCTCCTTCATAAGAACCGTAAACATGACTACATCCAATACCTACTAGTGTCTTATTTTCAAACATCTTTAAATAAATCCTTGTATTCAGGAAATGTTAGATAAAAATCTTTGTGTCTATTTTTATCTATACCATCTATCCTACTCTTTGTTTCAGTTAATAAATGAGAAGAATCTTGCATATTCATAGTATTTAATAAATGTTCCAATTCTTTGTAATCACTGTAATACTCATTATAATGATTTATGATTGTTTGTTTAATATCTGCAGGCAAAATACTAGGATGCATCCAATCAATGCCGTTCACTGGCTGTATTTGTAAATGACTTCTTTTTATTAATTTTTCGTCTATTAAAAATTTGTATAGTCTAGGAAAATGTAACATATTCCAAAATGTAATCACAGGTGATAACTGTAGTACTACATGCGGTAATGTTTCGACAATTGTCTTAAGATTGTTGTATATATCATTCCATTTGCCGCCATCCCTTATATATTCAAATTGATCCCAGCCTGCATCTACACTTACATTTATTAGTACATTTGGAAATTTCTTCCAATAATCTAAAATGTTTTTATTGCCCAAAGACAAATGAGTTAAGTTTGAATTATACAACAGTTCAACTTGATTTTCAACTCCATGCTTTAACAATAAATCTAATATAGTATAGTGCTCTTTAAGTAGTATAGGTTCGCCGCCACAGGAATAAACTTTTCTAATATTCTGTATATTATTTTCAAAGAATTCAAAAAAGTCATCTACATTGTCATCATTTACATTTTTAACTAAAACTTTATCCATGGGCCAGTTATATAAATTTGTCCACTCTTCTGCTATTCTGCTACTTTCTTGCGGACCGCAATAGTGACATCTCAAGTTACATAAGTTACTAAATCGAATATCGTATGAGTAATAATTTTCATTATTTAATAGTTCTTCTTCCGTAGTAAATTTTTCTAACTCAGCTTTAAGAAAATTATTCATATTACTTCTATAAGTATCTTGATTTCCAAAAGAATTTGATTTACATGCCGAACAACTATCAGGTAACGTATCGCTGTTTAAAAATTGTCGTCTAAACTCTATAAGTTTATCATTTTTATTAGAAAAAATATCACTGTAAAGATCTTTATTTGTATTACCATATTCGTATTCGTGATTGACACAGCAAGGTATGGCTGCGCCATCGGGAAACACACAGGAATGTAAAAAGGGTAAAGAACAAAAACCCGATGATGCTAATAGTTTATCGGATAATGTTGTCATAGATATATTTTGCAATGTATTCGCTGGCATCGTGGTCGAAATGGTTTGTATTGTCTGGTTTAAAATTTAATTTCTTAACGCAGTCAATTACATTACCTTTATAACTTTCAACATAAAACTCTAACAATGGAATACTAGACTTTATATCAACTAGGTCTTCATCAGTACATAACATATTAATAAAGTAATGTTCAATATTTAAAGATTTTAAAAAAATATCTAACATTACTAGTCGTTGTTTTATTAACTTCTTTTGAAATTCATGACTATAATATTCAGAATAGAACTGCTTGATAAACTTTTGATAACTTATATCTGTGTTTATACCAGGATCTGTCTGCCATAACCCTGCTTTAGTTATTTCATAAGTAACAAGATCGGATCTTATCTTTAGTAATTCTAGTCTAGATAACTCTGTAAGAGCAAATATCACAACTAAATTTTCTGTGTCATTGTACTCTAGATAGTCTAGTAATACTCTGATTGATCTGTCATTACTTCCTCCAGGAGCTGCCAAGTTAATACTAGATTTAAAATTACCCAGGGTTTCTAATTTTTTGACCCAGCTACGGTTGTGACAAATCCATGCATCTGAAGAATCTTCTGCGATATATTGTTCGCCGTATTCTCCGAATGTATGACTGCATCCTAGTCCTAACAATGTTTTCCCTTTAAACATCCTTAAAGATATCTTTCATCTCTGGAAATGTTGTATAAAAATCAGTGCCTCGCTGTTTATCTAATAACTCAATATATTCTTTCATTTCAGGTAAACGATTGCTCCAGTCTTCGCTTTTAGCAAACTTAACCATGCCGCGCAGTCTACTAATTCCGTAGTCAGCGTTCAGCCACTGTTCTTCTGTGACCTTACCTTTGTGCCATGAAGGTACACCTAGTTGCCAGTTTGCCTTCCACCACGGGATGAACTCTTCATACTTACGTTCAATTTCATCTTTAAACCATGCTGGCAATATCTTAACATTTAAATGTGGTGGATGATATACAAAGTGATAATTGACTCCGCCAGCGCCAAACGGCCACATGTTAATCTTCTTAAATCCATGCTCTAGTTTCCATTTTAGAAACTCAGGAATGTAATAAATGTTTAACGCTTGTACAGCACATGCTATGGATACTTCTACATTTTTTCCTGTTTCGTTGTCTAACTGCTTAAATGCTTCTAAGTTTCGTTCCCACTTACTAGGATAACGAATGTAATCATTACGATCTTCGATGGCATCAACGCTATAGTGATAACGAACCAATTTAAAATGACTCCATAGTTCAAATAAATCTTCGCGCCATTCTACGCCATTGCTGTTGTAACGAATTTCCATGTCTTTAGCATAGCCACGCTTAATACATTCTTCTAGAATAGCATAATGCTCTTCGATGATTAAAGGCTCTCCGCCGGCAAAGTAAAGCTGTTTCATGTTAGGGATCTGTTCCCATAGCTGTTCCCAAAATTGAGGATTATTTTTATGCCAATTGTAGCTAGCACCATTTTCCTTGCCCTTGTTGCCCCATTGCATACTATCTTTAAGTGTTTCATTTTGCACTTTAGGATACATTTGTTGCCATTCCGGAACCCATAAGCTACTGTCATGTGGACTGCACATTACGCAGGCTAAATTGCATTTAGTACCAAAGCGCATGTCAATATAAGCAATATGTGGAGGTACAGCACCATCTTCTTGTGTATCTGATAATAGCTTGTCTAAATTAACACGTTCACTCCAATACTTTGTTTCCCATTCACGTTTACTTTTGTGCCCTTCACGTTCTTCTTTATAGCACTTAGTACAGCTAGCGGGTTCTTCGCCTGCCAGCATCTTAAGTCTAGTATTTTTCATATAGTCATTGTTCCAACTACTAAGGAAATCTGTGTGATTCAAGTTAGCAGGCTTGCCGTCGGCATTTTTAAGAATGCCTACTTCGCCGCCGTGTTCTTTATCATTGGTTGGTCCCACTGAACTTGCATTAGCAGTACAGCATACACGCATATGGCCGTTAGGGCGTGTGCTTAGATGTACCCATGGCAGGATACAAAAGGTTTTACTTGGGAGTTCTTTCATAGTAGTATTTAATCTAAGAACATTGAAATTATGTTCTTAACTGCAATCTAGCTAATGGGTTTTCTGGATTGTTTTCGCCACAAACAGTTACACAAGTAGAAAATGGTTGATCAGTTGACCAACTTGCTTCTAATTTTTCATAGGCCAATTTGATATCTTCTTTATTGTTAGTAATGAATATGCGATGATAGTCGTCACCCATAAAGTATTTTAAAGCATCGTGTCTACCTTTATCTGTGACCATCCAACAGCAAGGAGTCACTAAGCCTGTAAATTCTATAAATGCGCTAGGATGTTTTTTACAATAAGCGTTTATTTTTTCTGTCATAAAAATCCTGTTCTATTTCTCTAAAAGGCCTAGATATTGTTAACCACTTTTCAATGTTAACCATACTTTGTTGTAAAAAGAATTTATCAAATCCTAATTCAACACTCTTATCATAAGCAATGTCTATAGTGTCTTCGTTATAGGAAAATACTAAGTGTTTCCATTCAATACTAGTCTTTTTGTTTAATTTCTTTTTAGTTTTAATAACTGTTTTAACTGCAAGTTCAACATCTTCCCAATCCGAGTTAACCCTGTATTTGTTATAGTTTTCTGGACTTCCGTCGATGCTGAATATTAGTATATCATTGTCTAACAATTCTGTGGCTAGTTTTGTCCAGAAGTCTATGCTTTTTCCGCTGCCATTTGTTTGTATTTCTAATTGACAACTAGGATTTTGTGTTTTTATTGCGCGAACTAGTCCTACAAAATCTTTTGAGTATATTGGATCTCCCCAATTACCGCAAAATAGTATTTTATTTGGATTACATTCCAATAAAAACTTTTTAAAGTAGTCAACATCTAAGTCAAACATACTTTGAATATATCTACCACCTAGAGTAGTTCTTGCACATTCGGCACAGAGTAATCTACATCTATTTGTTAAACCAACATGTAAATCTGAAAAATTTATCATAGTACTGTATATTGCCCTATAGGTAAAACTTCTAATTTCTTAACGTTACATACTTCTGTACAACGGTGAATTCGATGTTCTTTAGATGTTCCGTGTTCATATGAATTCCAACTAGAAACTAGATCATTGGTAAAAAATTCATGTTGTAATATTTTACCAATACTATGTTTACTAATATCATTCCAATCATCGCTGCCATATGCTTCAAACAATCGTTGATTTAAAAGATCTACTTTCCCGGCATCTAATGACATTAAGCCGTTATGCAAGAAGCAACAAGGCCATAACTTATTATTAAATCCAATAAAATACATTTTCTTTGTTTGATTATTACATTGTATTTCATTGTGTACTGATTTAGCTAATTTATTGTTAATGTCGTCTATTGTACTAACATTATTTCTTCTATGTATATTACTTACTTTAATCTTTTGAATTAATTCTAATCCTAGTCCAGTTGCTTCGCTTCTGTCATGTCTACTCATAAACTCGCTAAAACCCATCTTCATACTCAGTTCTTTAGCATCCATGATTTGATGTTCATTCCACGGAAATATTAAGTATTGCCATCCAGCATTGCCACCGGCATCAATAAATGCTTTGGCATTTTCCATGATCTTTGACCACGTAGTGTTTTGTCTATATATATGATTAGTATCTTCCATGCCATCTATGCTGAACTTTACTACGTGTCTGTGATTTTTCTGTAATACATGAGCTAACTTTGTCCAATATTCTGCATTACGAAGGCTTGAATTTGTGTGTATTAATATGTTATATTTTCTTACTGTGCTAGCGAAGTCAAGGAATTCTAAAAACTCTGGGTGCATCAACGGATCGTCGATTGTTCCACAAAACTCTAATTCTTCTACTGAGCTAAATTCAGGTGCTAGTAATATCTTTTTAAATGTATCAAAAGAAATATATTGCTTTTCTGGAATAACAAATTTCTTTTCATTGTATGTATTTGAATCTGTGCGTACACAACCCAAGCAAAGTGCGTTACACATACTGCTTAATTCAAATTGTAATTTTTTAGTGTTATTTAAGTAGTTCATGGAGCTTCTTTTGTAATCAATACATCAGCAGTACACATGCACCACTGATCTTTACAAACGGTTGATGTAGTATTTAATCCTGTAAAATCTTCTATCGTTCCCATGAACCCTGCGTGACTACAAGCAGCTTGTCTTATTAGCCAATTTGAATTGATAAACAAATGATCAGCGCCCATTCTGCAATTCCATCCGATGAAATTATTTTTTCTATTGTTAACAAAGTCCACTTCATCTACAGGATTAGTTGAATCATCTTCGTAAATTGCAAACGTATTTCCGTATTGCTTATCTTGTGCAAAACTTTTAACGCCGCCTTTGAATACTACATTGCTATGTTTTTCTAACCACGCCAATTGCTCAGTATCGTATTCATAACTAGAATCTGCTTGTAAACTGTCGCGTTTAAATACTCTACTAGCGCCTAATGTAACATTGTCCATGGCAGCAAACTTATGGTAAGCATTTAAAGACTTATCCCATAGTGGCGGATACATTAGTGTAAATACACCTACATTTGTTTGTGTGCCAATGTAAGCAACTTTATCAAATATTTCTTCGTCTATAACAGTTTCAGGATGATAACTTACAGTTACTTTAAATATCTTATGTGCATATTGTTCCCACCAATCTAGACTGCGACTGCCGTTGGTGTTAACATACGCATACCAGCCTGCATCGTTGATAAAGTCTATTAATGTTTCAAATACTGGGCTAATTGTGGGTTCGCCACCGTTGATAAAGATATGCACACCTCTATCGCCTGCTTGTGCTTTTAGCTTGTTTAGAAAGTTTAGTACAATCTCTTTGTCTTTGTCTTTGTCTTTAAATATATTTGTTCCCCTATGTAACATAGGAGGACAATAACTACAGTGATAGGTACAAAGAGTATTCAAAGTCCAATCAATGGTCAATCTATTTGAATCGTTGTATATTTTAATTGGTTTCATATATTATCAAACCATTGTTGATATTCGGGAAAAACTGTAGTCCAATCTGTTTTTCTTATACGATCTAAGTTAGTAATAGAGGGTTTAAATATTTTTGCATTTTCTATATCATTGTTAATGAAATTTTTCAATACATTAAATTCTCTAAAGAGATGTTGCTTTTGAGTTTGAATTATGTAATCTTCTACTTTTATAAGTTCGGGTATAAATGACTCATTTAATATATTCATTCTCAAGTACTTTTGATTTACTGTGCCGTAAACTAGTTCTATATTTTGCGAAACAAAGAATTTAATAAAGTCGATAGCGTTAACTACGCTAAAGACATTGAAAGTGGGCTTAATAGTTACATTAGCAAATCTTTTATGTATATTAAAATTGTTTAGAAATACATTCCATTCGAGTCCTTGTCTAACATATTCTGCACGTTCTTCAATGTTTTCGAGACTTATTCCAATCTCTAAACGAATCTTATATTCTTTTTGTAATGGTATAATTTTGTCATAAAATTTTAACAATACATCTTCTTTACTATTTCCGTTAGTACTTAGTTGCAGTACAAGTCGTCGATTTTTATCTTTGGTAACAAACGCCTTTATCGCTCGTTCTATATTCTCTTCAAATTGATTCATAATAAACGGTTCCCCGCCTGTTATACTTAGAATTAATTCTTGCTTTTCTAATGGTAAATTATCTATAAAATCAATTATGTGCGAAAACTCTATTGCAATTTCTTTTGTCTTTTTATTGACTGCTATGACATCACCAGTTTCGTAGTCTAACCATTCTCCAAATTGTGCTATAGTAGAACTCAATACCGGAAAGCAATACATACAACTTTGATTACACAATGAAGACAATTGAACATTAAATTTAACTGAAGCATCGTACCTAGCAACATCAGCTGTTCTGTCTTGATTTTTTATCAATCGCCAACTTCTTTGACCTTTGCTTTCGTAGTCCCAACAGTCTCTGCATGAAGCAGTTTTAATGTTGTTGGCTATTTCTGTTCTTGCTTTAACTGTTGCTTTATTATTATCGAATATTTTATATCCGTGTTTTTGCATTTCAATTTTTTTAGGCTCATATGCTAGTTCGTATTTACAACAATGCAAAATTTTATTGTCAATTAAACTCACGTCATATGCATTAGTTATTAATGCACATTCAATGGAATTATTTTCTTGATTCATGGCAGATATGCCCATTCAACACACTCTAATATATCACAAGTAGGAACTTTAAAATCTTTAATAGTTAAGTCAATAATTGAAGATTTAGTTTCTATTGCTTGTGTTATTTTATCTAGTACTACTTTATTATTTTCTTTAGACAAATGACATTGACGTATATCATTCATAAATTTATTATCGAACACTTCTCCAAAACTTCTGCCGCCATTTAGTTCGTCTATTTTTAATGTTTCATTTTCAAAATTAAAAATATCAATTAATGGAATCTTTGAATTTGGAACAGAGTGATCATCAAAGCACGGAATAAAAATAGTGTAATTTGAAAATCTCATTGCTTTTTCTACTATTGCTTCTCTAATCAAATATTCATAAATTTCATTTGTTCCGACATCAAAGTAAGCATCAGCATAGTCGAATAATTTATTTGCCAATTCTTTTTGTTCTAAAGTTAGAATAGGAGTCTCTTGTTTGTTTATGTTATTTCTAGTAATATAAACATCAGTCTTATTATGAAAATAAGGTTTGCATATCTCTTCTAGTTGTGGGAAGTCGATTCTACCTAAATTAGTAACTAAAAATATATTAACATCATATAGATCTTTGTACTTTAAAAAATCACTATAAGTACTAATAAAAGATTTTCCTATTTTTGAGTAGTTTTTTAAAAATTTTACGCCAGATAGTTGTCTAAGTAAATGCGGCCATGAATAATTTTTATCATCAGCAATACCTTCGGCATTTATACAACCAAAACTATCTCCGTAAATTGCTATATTCATTTAAATTGTTCCCTAAAGGCATCGTATTTATTGCCGCATGTCTTGGCACAGACAGCTAACTTGCCTTCGGCACAACTTGGCTTATCCCACGATTCTGGAATTACTTCTTGTATAAACTTACCATTAATTACGTCATTCAACTCATATTTACGCAAGTCTAGTGAATCTAGTCCTGCTTGATCAATAGCATCCCAGATTTGACCTCCACGCTGTTTCCAATACCAAACATACATCTGTCCGGCTGTCCAGCAACATGGTTGTAAATATCCTTCTGCTGTGATGTAAATGCTTTTCTCTTCTGCAACTTTACATTTAACTTCTACAGAGTCCCAGTACTTTTCCATGTCTTTTTTCTTACTGGGATCTAAGTTAAACTTCTGAGCACCCATCTTGCCTTCCAGTTCAGCAACAGTTGAAATGAAATCCATTTTAATTTCGCCTTTATCTTTGCTTAGGCTTTCTAATTGCTTTAGTGCGGCGTTTTGATATTCTGGATTCTTTGGCATACTTAATAGTGTAGTTTCATTGCCTTTGCGATTACCTGCTTGGTGGTCTGCTTTAACTGCACCCCTAGTATTACTAAAGAATCTATTTGACTTTTTAACATTAAACTTTTCAAAGCCCATACTTTCTGCTAATGCTCTTGCTTCCTCAATCTGATGTTCGTTATGTCCAAATACGATAAAGTCCCAACGGGCTCTACCGCCAGCTTTAATGAAAGCTTCTGCGTTACGTATGATGTTTTTCCATACTGTGCCCTGTCTGTATAAATGATTGGTGTCTTCTAGGCCGTCTACGCTGAATACAACATAGTGATTCTTGCCCATGGCTGCTGGTAATCTACTCCACCATTCGGGAGTTTTAGCACTGGCATTTGTGTGAAAGCTGAGTTGCATCTTAGCATTGTGACTGCGAACGTACTCGAATATTTCTAGTGTATCTCTGGCGCTGATAGGATCACCATAGTTACCACACATATACAATCTTTTTAATTGTGCAATAAACTCAGGTTTTAAAATTATTCGAACATCATCTAAACTTAGTTCAGCATCATGTAGTTGTGGATTTACTTCTCCACCGTTGATGTTTCTAGCGCATTGAGGACAACTAGCGTTACAGCGTTCTGTTACTTCTAAGTGTACTGTGGTAATTTCATCTGCATTGTACATTATTTTATACCATAGCTCATAAATCGTTTATACTTAGGAAAAGACATGTCTCCTCTAAAGAATGATTCAGACAACGGATATTTTTTAACAAAATCTGGTAAATTAATACTGGGATTAATATGCTCTGGAATTAAGTCAGAACTATTCGATTGAATTAAGACCGTTGTTCCTGATTTAAGTTTGTTGAACCAAGTATTATCCATATGCTCGGCACTTGTATTAATAATTAAATCAAACTCAACCATGTAGCCTTCCAACATAAAATTACCTTGATTGTCTATACATTCTTCGATATTTTTATTTTCTATAATAATGCCGGGGTTCATTATTTTTGCAAGATTGTTAACAGACTTGTCTGGGTCAATAGAATACATTTGATTATATATGATATCTTTTAGGAATAAATCATGATGACTTAACCAGCCACCTATCAATAATATATTGTTAAAATTTAATTTAAATTTGGATAATACCTCTCCCATCCAAATTTTACCCAGGACTTGACTTTTACTAAACACAGTTGTTAATGTTGATTCATCAGTGGTAAGGATGCTAATTTCATATAGTTTTTTTATTAATATATCGTCGGGCCAAATTGAATGCATTACACCAATTAATTCATTTGTAAATAGCATATCGCGTGAACATATATTGGTATAAAAGTTTAGTCGATCTTCTCTGCCCTGTGTTTGGCAAGATGTATAATCATATGATATAAGCTCTTTCAATGGCCATGGCTTTGATTCGCCAGTAGAGTATTTTAAATTAATAATATTTCTTATAAAACGTTTCTTTTCGTTGTCATTAATATAATTAAAAAACTTTTCGAGGCCAAATAGCCATACTAATTTATCTTCATTCATTTATTCCACACCAATCTTTAAATTTATCCTCTAACCATGCAAAATTGTTTACTAATGTAAAATCTGCATTTTTAGATTTTGCATAAGCAACTCCTTCACGGGCGCCTTGTATTGCAAAATAGCCGTATTGTGTTTCTAGACCTGCTTCGCCCCACATGGTTAGTCTTTCTTGACTTTCTTGATCATTGTTATTCTTATTAATACCTGCACTGAGTTTGACTGCTTCTCTAAATGCTGTTCGCCATGTGCTATAAGGATTGTAATTAAATCTATGTTCTGTGGCAAGTATGTTTAACTTAATGTAACTATCAGCTAATGTAGTAGTCATATCAGGACGATCTAAACGTTCTGCACTAAAACAATCTTTGCTAAACAACTTGATACCACCATGCCCGTATATCAATCCATTAACAGGATTCTTACTGCGGAATACGGCTACACTCTTTGGTGTTAGTTCTATATTTTTATCAAATGTAAAACTATCCACTATCCACGAATCAGCATCTACTACATAAAACCTATCGCCTTCACAGAGACTGGCTATGTGTTTATGACTTTCAAATATATTCCCAACTGCGGCAATCGCTTGAGCATCTTTAGACTTAGTCTGTAGTCTTTCCCAATTTTCATTGAGATTTGCTTCATTGGTATATAAAAAATAAATAGGTATCATATTAATACTGAGGTAAAGTAAATCCATATAACGGCAATGCGCTTTGATTTAATAATGCAGGCCAACCTACGCCTTTGCCCGGACTGATGTGAACATGCTTAAACCAAATACTTTGATCGGCATCCAACTCAATCAATGGCAATTTTAATTTTTTTATTAAATCTGTCATAAGTTTATGACTGTGGTCATTAAGATATTCGCCCTGATTAGTTTTTTTTAATTCATTTTGCCAAAACTCGTCAAACCATGCGTAATCAGAAATAACAGTATGGTCAAAGTTTTTAATATACAGCATACTGGCAGCTAATCTAGCACCGTAGATAACCCAATCACCGTTTTCAACATCGCGACCAACTGTCATCCATATTAACCACCGAGCAAAATTAGCAGGATACATTTTATGTTTAAAATCTTTAAGAGGAACTTTCTTGCCTTGATCAAGGCCCATTTTAACGCCTTCCCTGAAGCCTGCTCTAAATGCTTGCTTGGCACTGGCATTGTTCATAACCATACCATACGTGTTATTCATTTGCTTGTATTGTTCTGGATCCCAACAAAAATCTACATTATGAGTGTCATCACCTTCACTGGCAGCTTCGTGACTTTTCATGTTCATGACATGTTTAGTATACCATAACTTGACCCCGCCATTGCCGTAGACTAGGCCATTGACAATATTACGACTGCTCCAACTTAAAGTTGCTTCTTTGATTTCGGGGACAATTTCAATGCTCTTTTTCCATATCTCTTTATCTACCCGGCAGTCAGCATCGATTGTAAAAAATCTTTTTGTTCTTGCTGTGGTTGCCGCAGTTTTGTGTGCGGCGTCGAAACCTTTAACTCCGTGGACTCTGTGAATCAAGTCTGGTTTAGGATGATTTGCTTTTAAATATTCAAAGTTTTCATCTGCGTTAGGTTCATCGAAACTTAGAAAAACTACAGGCATAGTTTTTAATTCTAGTATTTCTA
>Ga0102828_1000041_pt1 | contig 23912 bp, 20 predicted proteins | sample ColrivemetaGS541_FD_78196 | JGI IMG/M metagenome (GOLD analysis project Ga0102828, IMG submission 78196) | Estuarine microbial communities from the Columbia River estuary - Freshwater metaG S.541 | ecosystem: Environmental > Aquatic > Marine > Intertidal zone > Estuary | place: USA: Columbia...
ACGGATGAGTCTTCGTCATTAACTGTACAGTTCAGTAAATTAATGAAAGTGAGACAAGTCATTGCGGAAGAAAAAATTAAAGATACTATAGAATTAGCCGAAAATATTATCGAACAAGATAAAAAGGTTATTATTTTCACAAATTTTACAGACACGTTAAATAAGATAACAGAACACTTTGGAAAAATCGCAGTAAGTTTAGACGGGTCAACATCTAAAGTTGCAAGACAATATGCTGTCGACCAATTCCAAGAGAATGATAAAATCAAAGTATTTGTTGGTAACCTAAAAGCTGCGGGGGTTGGTTTGACCTTAACTGCGGCTGAAGCGGTTATTATGAATGACTTATCATTTGTACCTTCAGACCACTCACAAGCTGAAGACAGAGCGTTTCGTTATGGTCAAAAAAATAATGTGTCGGTCTATTACCCAATCTTTGAGAATACGATTGAAGGTGCAATTTATGATATCTTAATTAAGAAAAAGAATATTTTTGAAACTGTTATGGGAGATAACATATTAGATAAAGGTGATTTTATTGAAGAAGTTATGAACCGTATCAACAAACGAGTATAATTTGAAACTTCCGCTTATTTATATATAAAATAAGCCGTATGAAAAAACTAGAAGAGAAGATTAATGTAATCTCTGAAGAAATTAAAAAAGTAGAAAAAGAGGCTGTCAAAGAAAACCTGATAGTCGAAATGAAAAAAATCGGTATTGAGAGGCTTCCCTACTCGTACTCAGCCCTGAAAAAATTTATTGACGCGGAAACTATGAATTTCCACTACAACAAACACTACAAAGGTTATGTTGAGAAATTAAATGACGCGTTAAGTAAAAAGAAGTATGGTGATTTAGAGTTGGAAGAAATTATCAAGTCAATCAGCCGTTTTGATAAGACAATTAGAAATAATGCCGGTGGAGCTTTTAACCACGCATTGTTTTGGAAGATGTTATCACCTAAAACACAGACACCAAATGGTGAAGTCCTAAAACAAATCAAGAAAGACTTTAAAAGTTTAACAATTTTCAAAAATAAATTTGAGGAAGTTGCTCGTGAAAGATTTGGTTCTGGTTGGGTTTGGTTGGTATTAACCAAAAGAAACCGATTAAAAATTATCTCAACACCTAACCAAGACAACCCATTAATGAATGTTGTTGAAGATGGTGGTTATCCCATTTTAGGTTTGGACTTATGGGAACACGCCTACTATCTAAAATATAGAAACAAAAGAGATGAGTATATTAAAAACTTTTGGAGTTGTGTAAATTGGGATTTCGTTAATAAACTCTACACTATGAGAGTTGAGAAGAAAATTAACGAGGTACAAATGTTAAAAACGGTTCTTAGTGAGGGTAAATCTGAAAGATGTAGTCGTGAGGAAACCGAAGCAATTAGAATGGTGTTTAATATCAACCCAAGAGTTAAGGATGTTTTTAAAGTGTCGATTAATAAAATACTTAAAGATGTCTTCCCCGACAATTATTACAATATGAATGAATTTGCCAAAGGTGAAATGGCGGGGGTTTATAATTTAGAAGGTGAGGGTCGTTCTGTTATCAACAAACTAAACACTAACTACAGTTGTTTTTGTGTATTACTAAATGATGTTAATACTGTGTTGGATAAAGCAAATCAACCAAAAATACAGATGGTTGGTCTGACACCGGCAGAACAATTAAATGAAGTTAAAAAATTGGTTAACATCTTAGACAAATATAAACACAGAATTTTTAACAGAGAATCTGCAACGTTTCAAAATATCATGAGAATATTAACTCAGACCGATAGTTGGGGACAAAAAAGAGAAGACGTTACCGTTGATATCCTTAAAAAGAAATTTGGTAAAGACAATGTTAGAGCAATTGGTAAATTAGGTAGTCGTGAAGATATGATTGGTGGTATTGATTGTGAAATTGATGTTGCAGGTACAACCCATACCTCACAAATTAAACCGTTTACAGGACTTAAAAAGATTGATGGTCTTATCCATATCTATGGTTCGGCTAACGTTAAAAAATATTCAACTGATTGGTTAATCTTTACAAAGAACAATAAAGATGTTGTTGTTTTTAGAAATAAAAACACCAAGATTATTGATGGACAATACGTTTTCCCTGAGAAAGATTTAATTTATTCTTTGAATTGATATTTATATAGAAAACAAAACTATGTCAATTATTTCAGAACCAGAAAGAAGTAAACTTTACACAAGGGTAAGACATGTACTTGGTGCACCTTTACGTTCAGTTGAGTTAGAAGACGAACAGATGGATACTCTTCTTGAGTTCGCCATTGACGACTATTCCCAATATATTCAAAATTGGTTAATTGAATCCCAATGGTCAAACCTTTGGGGTCTTAATCTTGAAACCCAATCTTTGGCTCGTGCATTCGTAACAAAGAGTTTAGATTTTGAAACTCGATACACTTACGCGTATTCAAAAATTGTTGGTTTACAAGCTGGTGGTGATTGGGTATTGAAAAAAGATTTTATTAATTTGGTTCCTAACCAACAGATTTATGAAATTCCTGCGGGAAGAGAATTAAATGAATTATTGTGGTTTACACCTTCAGAATTAAATAATATGTTATTTGACCCGTGGTCATTCGGCGCGTTAGGTGGAGCAGGTCTTGGTGGTCCTGCTGGTTATTCACAAATGGGTATGTCAGGTTCTTACTTTATGATGCCGGCATTTGATATGTTATTGAGAATGCAAGAGATTAATATTCAGAGAAGAATCATTGCGGGCGAATTAACTTATCGTGTTACAGCATTACCTGAAGGTAAAAAGGCGATTCATTTAATGAACACACCAGGTGGTAAGTTTGACTTTGGTAACGCAGAAATGATGAAAGGTAAAGTGTGGTATTGGTATTACGATGTAGGTCCTGATGATAGAGATAAGTGTCTTAAGAACAACCCTGATATTATTAAAATGCCGTCAGACGTTCCTTTAGATAAAATGTCTTGGGTTGATTTAAATAACCCCGCACAACAGTGGGTTAGAAGATACTTTATCGCAACCTGTAAAGAAACATTAGGTCGTGTTAGAGGTAAATTCTCGGGTAATATCAAAACACCTGATTCTGAATTAACGATGGATTACCAAAGTTTATTAACTGAAGGTAAAGACGAGAAATTAAAGTTGATTGAGGAGTTGACAGGTGCTGAAGGTACTTTAACCAGGTTAAAACCTGATAAAGTTATGGAAAGAGAGGCTCTATTAGCTGAAAACCTAAACAAACAACTTAAGTTCAGAGCAATGCCTCGTCAAATATATGTCATCTAATATGAATAGTATGAGAAGAAATTTTGGTAGAAAACTTGTTAGTGACAAGTTATACAATAGTAGAGATTATGAAACAATTATGAGTGCAAAACTAAGTCAAGAAGTTGAATTAACTAAAATTGTTAATACGTCAAACTACAAAACAAACGGTGAAGAATTTATCGTAGTTAAAGATATACCTGAGTGTAGAGTTATATTAAACTCTGAAACTACTGAGCATGTCATCATTAAAGCTTTAACAAAAGTAACAATAGCCCCTGATAAAGGAGCTATTGATGAAGATTGGGATGAGGTTGATATCGACAGGGGTGCTTGCGTTGAATTCTATTTTATTAGTGGTAATTGGTATATTGGTTCATCCGATGGTATCAAAATGTCTTAAATAATATGTTCTTCCCACCCTTCTGAAGCTAATTCGTAAATATAGTTAGGGTCAATACCACGTTTGCCCCAATATTTTAATTCACCCTCACTAATATCTAACACGTCTTCTTGTAATCTATCTTGGTCACCTTCTTTAAAAGGAACACCATTTATCAATTCACATTGTTCCTTAGTGAAAAAACCTCTTTCTTCAGGGTCAGTAACTAAAAGGTTTTCTCTAATTTCTTCTTTGAATACAACGAGTAGGGGTTCGATACGTTTATTAAATGTTACAATTGCTCTTGGAACATTGTAATCTCCCTTCATATCAGGATTATTCTCAATCTCGTTTTGGTTTAACTTATAACAATTGATTCTAACCATAGATTCCATATTATCACTAGGTTCTTTACCATAAACAGATGTGTAATATTCAATGTCGTCTTTTCTCCACCCACTTTTTAGTTTGTTAACCTTTTGGACATCACCCTGTGATGCTTTGGTACCATTATTTACATAATAGATAACATCACCCAACTGAACATTTAAGTCATGTTGTATTGCTAGTTCCATGTGAGCCATACGACTCATAAGTGAACCACCCTTAGTCTTTTGAGTACAACGGAACTTATAGTCGTCTAATGATAATTTTACTTTAGCTCGTTGAGCAATCTTCATTAACGGAATCTCCTTGTTAAAGATTTTATTTAGGTATTCATAATACCACTCAATAAAGTCCTGACCTTTACCCTCAAGTAATTGTTTCACCCCTTTATCTAAGAAGTCCTCGATATACAACGGTAGTTTCTTTGATTTAATGGTATTACCTGTAAGTTTGATTTTACCACTTGCTTCCATAACCGCATAGTTCTTACGAGCCAAGTTAATACACGAAGGCCAAGTTCCATCAGTATCTAACGCCATCTCACCTCTCATGAATAAGTCGTTGAACTCAGCAACGTCAGCGTCGTCACCTGTATATTCTTTACCTTCCTTAACCTTCCAGTTTAATCCTTTACCGATGTAACGACGATTCTCCCACCCTTCAGGTTTAGAGAAGTTCACACCGTCCGTATCCATCACAAGAGGGGTATATCCACGTTTCATAAAGAACTTAATCATCTGACGAAGATATTGACGACCTGTACAGGTAATCTGTTCACCCATATACATGTCACCCCAAGCAAATACCTGTGGAGCGGACAATGCACCGAACATCGAGTTGATGAAGATTTTAATCGGTAATTGTTTACGGTCATAAGAAAGTGACTTCTTCTTATCCTTATCATACCACTCAGATGCTAAGTTCTTATACATGATACGAGCGTTACGGAAGTAAGACAACATTCCTTTCATACCACCTAAAACGTCACACTTAGGGAATACATCGTGAACCAACTGAATAGATGGGTATAGTGAAGAGTAGTCAAGTTTTAATACGTTTCTCGAGTATCCCACTTTAAGTAGTCGTGATAAACCACCAACAAACTCAGTCTTTTCTTCTTTTTGTGGAATCGCCAATTTGTGTTTGTAACTCCACGCCAACATAATCATTTTCCATAGAGTCGCGGTACCCATTGTACTTACACGCTCATATGTCGTTGGTACCATCGATGCGAGTAGAAACGTACCCTGATTGAACTCGTCATCCACAGTCAACGTTTCTTCTAAGTCATCGTCAAGATATCTCTCTACGATGTTATCACCCGTAACTTTTATATAAGTACCGGGAAATTTCTTATCTAAGTCTTTGAACTCAGGTCGGTCGGCCCTTTTATATTTTCCATTTTTAACGTTTAACCAATATTCGTTCTTATCTCTATACATAGACCCGATGTCTTCATGAGGAATGTATACACGGTCGGCAGCTTCAGCATCAATATACTGAGTAATGTACTTCAAACCTGCAGACTTAATACTTGAGTTGATTGCCTGAGCTCTACGAACTGAGTGGATAATATCAATTACGTTATAACCCCAAAGGTTAGTTTGAGTAAAACGCTCAACCTCGTTAGCCAACTTTAACAATCCGTCTTTTTGGGCGATTGGTCTTTGAGGGTTTAGTGATTTAGCGATACGCTTGATATCCAAATTAAGAGCCTTACATCTCTCGAAAATCCAATACCAGTCGAAGTTCGCCGAGTTGTATCCTCCGATAATTGAAGGTTTAAGTTCATCAATGATTCTGAAGAACTCAACAATCCCTTTTCTTTCTTGGTCTTCGTCAGCACATTCAATAACTTTTTGGAATCCTTTATTGGTTTTGATTCCAATCATAAAGATACGACCGTCTTTTGGTTCTAGAGCGGTCGTCTCTAAGTCGAATCCGAGTCTGGTGATATCATTGTATTCTTCATAACCCTTGAACAATCGTTTCTCTCTTGAGATGAGGTATTGTTCTACAGGTGGTAATACCATTATCTTATCTTTGGCCTTATCTGACCACGGGTCTAATCCACCATCACGGAAGAATTGGATAAGTGTACGATAACCTTTAAGTGATTTAACCATATACTTAAGACCATTCTCAAGTCGTTTATCACCTTTGGTTTCTAACTTATCGATAACGATACCATATTTGGTCATCGCTTCTTTCTGTAAATCTTTGGATGTTTTGTAAAAGTTAAGACCTCGTAAATCACCAACCCATGCAAATGCGGTGAATGAATCTTTCTTAATAACTTTACCCTGACCAGGGATTTCTTTGATTTTGTAAATTGAGTCCGTAACATAATCGAACTCGACCGCGACAATATGTTCTTCGGGGTCATTACCTTCGAGGAAGGATTTAATTTCTTCTTGACTTATCATTTTAAATATTTTTAAGAGTGGTGTATTAGCTGTCGCACAAAGACGACATTTACCTTACCCTTATAAATATATTCTTATCAAACAAATAAGTCAAACAGGTTTTGAAAAATTAGGGGGTTGCAACACCTCTTTTTGAAACTACGATTGCTGCCATGTCATTTGCAAACTTTAATGATGTTGGGACATCGTTAGTTTCGTGGTACTTTAAAATAAACGATGCTGTAAATGTGTCACCAGCACCACTAACGTCAATAGTTTCTTTAGGGTTATTACTTGGGTAAACTACGTGGTTATACATACAACCCGCAGAACCTAATGTTACAATAAACTTTTCGGGATACAACTCAACAAGTTCTTTGTTGTTTTGATACTCGGTTTCATTTAGTTTAATGAAATCGATATCCATAATCATAGACCCTGACAATTTTTTCTTAGTATCCATAATTGTCAATTTTGCAAGTTTTGATATTTCGTCAATAATATTAGAGTCTAAATAACCTTTATTGTAGTCACTAATAATCACAAAGTCAGATTTACCAATAGTTTTCTTTTGTCTTGGTGATAAGAAGTTTAGTGTGTCACATTTTTCAATTTCACCGTCATCAACACGGGTAATCATTTGATTACTTTTCTTTTCTACAAAACGAGTCTTTTCAATTTTAGTGGATTGGTGCCAATGAACTACCTCAATATCTGACGATAACGCATTTAAGTTCTCAACAACATTACCCGCCATACCTTTATTCTCTTTCGTTTCAATTGGGTTTAAGACTGGAACAGGCGCTTCAGGACATAAACGAGTTATTTTACAATAGACAAATCTGTCGGTACCCAATTCACCGACTACTAATGCTTTTACCATAATTTATAATATTAGTTGATGAATAACCATCTAATTTATTGAAGTAGATAATTTCTTTTGAGTATTCAGAACCTATAACTTCTTTGTTTTTATAATCAGACCCGATTACCAAATAGTCGGGTTCCCATAATCTAATTTGTTCAGATAATTCAAAATCAGTGTCAAATGTAACCACATCACCAACACCAATAATTCTTGATAAGAAATATTCTCTGTCAATACAAATGTTAACAGGTCTATCAGAACCCTTCAGTTGTTTCACTCTATTATCAGTATCAATACCAACTCTAAGAGTACCAAGTGAAGATGCAAATTCTAAGAGTTCTAAATGACCCCTATGTAATACATCAAAAGTACCGTTTACCCAAACTTTCATTTTAATACGTCACCTAACCAAACTCTATGTGAATCAGAATCAAAGTGTTCTGTTGAAACTTCAAAAATGGTTCCTTCAGTCAACGCTTCTAACTGATGAGGTTGCCCTGGTAATTGTCTTACAGTATCACCAACTTTTAAATGTCGTTCTTGGACCTCACCTTTTTCGGTATCAATCCATCTATAGATAAACTCACCTTTATCCACATACCAAGTTTCATCTTTAATCATGTGGTAGTGCATTGAGAATTTACAACCTTTCTTAAACACCAACAACTTCCCACAATACAACTCGTTATTTTCAAAAATAACTTCATGACCCCAACCTTTGGGGACATTACACTCCTTACACTCAAGGGCATTATAAACAATAGGTTTTTCCATAAGTCAAATATAAATTACAAGAAAGATTAAGTAAATTAAATAAATGTTGTGGATGTCGTTGTATATGGAACTTCAGTTGTGGTGGTTGTTAATGGTTCCGTAGTAGTTGTTGACGTAATCGGTGGATTAGTCGTGGTTGTTGTTGCGTATGGTAAACAACAGGGAAATTCTGAAACATAACAACTCGAGTATTCTAAATCGTCGGCAATGAATGATTCTTGGACATTAATAAATAAAGACTCTCTAATAGGTACAATTAAAACTCCGTCATCATTACGTAACATAAACTGACCTTCGTAACGACCAATTCTATTAGTGTCTTTATTTGTGAATTGATAATAGATATAATATTCTGGTGACGCGTTAGGGTCTAAAAGAATCTTTTCGACAAATCCCGCAGGTCTTGAACTAATTTTTGGAATTCCTGTCTCAACATCAACCATCGAGAAGAATATAGCTGATTCCTCAATAGTTTTCATGAAACTATTATAGTCACTTCTTCCGTCCTTAACTACTTGTAATTTTAATACGGGTAATGTTGCGTTCTTTTTAATGAAAAATTCCATTTATAGTTTTAAATATAAATACTTTGAATTGGAAAATAAATTAACTTTCCTTTCTTAAGGAACCATCATAAAAGTCAAATCTGTCATGTTCTGTTGGTGTCATTAGTAATATACCTGATGTTAAATTACCTTTTCTAGTTTCCTGAAACATGTAACTCATCCATGTTTGTTCGAATGGGTGTGGCCATTTTGTGGTTAAAAACATCTTCTTATTACCTTTACGAGTAACTACTTGAGGCCAGTTACAATAATATACCTCACCTAAAGCATATGGAACACCTGAATAAGATTTAATTTGTTTAAATTCAGTTTTAGGTGCGTTGGGGTCTAATCCTTTTTCGGGTAATTTTTTATTATTTGGCCAAAGTTTTTCCCTAATATCTTGTGGTACATTATACCAACTCCATTGTGTTGAGTTGTCACCATAAAACTCGGTAAAGTTAAGTTTTAAAAAGTCTAAGTTTTCTTTCTGAGTAATTGATATTGATTTCTTGTATAGGTTTTTGGTAAATCTATTAAAACCATTCTTACAAACTTCACCTTGTTTTGGGTAAAAGAACATATCATCTTCGAAGAAATAATAAAAGTCAAAACCTTGTTCTTCGGCGTGTTCCGCAATCCATTGTCTACCACCACAGATACCTAAATTATCTTTTTTAATGTGAGTAAAACCATATTCATTACATAACTCAACATACCTTTCAGTTGTAGTTAAGTCAGTTGAATTGTCTAATAAAAACTTAGTTGGTTTGTTAATGAAATCATCATCATATTGGTACATTGAATTAATTAATGTTTCAAATTGTTTTGGACTATTAAATGTGATAACATAAAGACCAACATTGTTTGGGTTTGTAAATGATAAATCTTCTTTAAGGATTTCTGATGTATAGTTTTTAAGATTCTCAAAAAACGGCCAAACCAAACCATTACCCTCAATCTCATATCTATGAATAATGTTAGGATATTTGTGAGTCAAAATAGTGAACAAACACTCGTCAGCACCCATTAGATTTTCATTAAGAGTGTTTTCCATCACATTATAGTATAGGTTATTAATCTCATGTACCCTATCTCTGTGACCACCAAAGAATCCTCCACGACAAACATAATCCACGTAATCAACGCCACAATGTCTTGCCATGGCTCTTCGTTCAAATCCATGAATTTCATCGTTTGATGTGTATGGGTATGAAATGTGTGTAAACTTATTTTCGTTTTTTACAATATAATTGTCTAAATTATCCAGCACTTTATCATTATGGAAATAACCCGTCCCAACAGTATTTGTTAAACCGCCATCAATCCAAAAGAAGTAATCGCTATTGAATGGGTTAACAATTGCCGAGTCGTTTAACATAAACATTTTTGTAAACATCATCGGGTTATAATATTTGAGAGCCGCTTGTGGTGATTCGGATAACCAACCGGCTAAGTTCCTCCACTCAGGGTTATTCCTAATATCATCAATTTTACTAAAAAATGGATTCCATGTCTCAAAGTCTTGGACATCTTTAATGAAAATCTTAGTAGGTTTATTACCTCTAATTTCAATAACCTCTTTCTCTAAATCTTTAGGAATCCAAATACACATTTGAGCGTCAGTTTCTAACATCTCAAAAAACTTTGATTTATAATAATTGAAGTCTCTTTGAGCCCATCCGTTTAGTTCACCTCTACCTAAATCCCAAAGTCCTGTTACTATCGTTACGTTTTTATTCATATCAATTAAATTTTAAACCAACATTAAAGCCTTCGTTATATGTTATTCTATAAATGTTTTCACCAATTCTAATCATCATAACCAAGAACTTTCTCATACCATGTGCGGGGTCGCCCATAGTCTCAGTGTCAACTCTAATGTTTAATTCTTTTCTTTCGTTTTTATTTAAATTATCAATCAATTTTTGAGTCACATCAAATTGTTGTTGAGGGTAATTGTCCGGATACCCCTCGTCCAATTGGATGCCCGTAGAACCAAATAAACCATTTAAAATCTCAACATCTTTATTCTTAAAGAAGTCAGGATTTATGTAAGATTCTATTGGTAAGTTTGTAAAGTAAGGATTCCACTCAAAATGGAAACATTCCTTACCCTTATAATGTCTTGCATGATGTAACCAATTTTCGTAATACCATCTATCGGCATGTGTCGGTTCAGGATTTTCTCTAACAAATGATAGGTTTGCCCACCAAAAGTTACCCCAATACCAATTACCAACACAAGTTAATCCACAAGTATCGTATTCGTCTAAATCTGAAACACATTGTGTGTAATTATCTATCAGGTGTGACTCCATTGCATTTCTCCACAACTCAACACCTTCAACTTTCCACTCGGATATTTCTTTTGTAACACGATTTTTATAATTGTTGGTAACTCCTTTAGCGTGAAAATAAAAAACTTTACCATCATGTTCTTGTGATAAATCCCACACTTTTTTAATACCCCAATATTCATATGTGTTATGAGTGGTTTTAAATAAGTTAACTTTACCAATACCATCAAATAATTCATCAATACCTTCGTATTTACCTTCAGGGTCAACACAAGATACCTCCATTTGGTCACACCATTGAAATAGTCCTGTTGACATAATTCTGTCAAGTTGGGACTTAACAACTTCTTGATAGTTACCGGCACAAAAAATATGGTAAACAATTACATTCATTTCTTTTTGATAATCGCGTAAATAGAATCTTCCCTATCATTTGAAATGGAGATTGATTCTATATTGTTAATAAATGACTCCCATCTATCAGTTTTATAGTCTGTTGTTGGGTTACCGTCGATAATACTATGTAACATGTCTAAACAGGTTGTCTTTTCAGGGTCACCCCATCCGAACACCGCTTTTTCAGGCATCCTACATTCGATTGATGTTTGTAAATCCTCAATAACCAAATAACCACCAGGTTTAACATTCTCAAATAAAATCTGTGCGGTTATTTGTAAATCTTTCATTCTATGTGAACCATCATCAATTATAACGTCATACATAAATCCGTTACTAGAAAATTCATACAACGATTCTTCGTTTGATTGGTCGACATTAAACATCCATACCCGTTCTAAATCAGATTGGTAATTGTTGATATCAATACCGTGAATCAAACCTTCAGTGAAAAAATCATTCCACACTCTTAGTGACGCACCGTCAAGAACACCAATTTCCAAAATATCACATTTTTCTTGATATGGTTGTAATAGTTTTTGATAAAATCTATTATAGTAATTGTGTAGATATTGTTTATCGGTACCATAGTGACCACCAATGTCATTTAAGTTTTTGTATGTAATCCCGTCTTCATTTTCCATTTTTGTTTCCATACTAATATTAAATTTTTTATTATGTATTACATCAATTGTTCTATTTGGTGTTAAACCATAAGAAAACGCATGGAACACAAATTTCTCATCACCATATTCACGAGCGTTGATGTCGACATTTGTAATTATTTTAAATTGTGACCTGTCCGTTTGTCTTTCATACCACAAACCAATACATGTTTGGTCATGCCATAAACCTTCTTTATATTTTGGGAACTCCTCACAGATGTCCCACCATTCATTTAAAAACTTTTTAGTGTATTCATTATTTTTAACCATCATAACACCAGCATTAACCAACGATGGTCCGTGGTCTTGTGTCATTAAAATACTAAAATCATCTGTAATAAATTCCTCTATTTGTCTTGAATTATTACAGAAAATTGCGTCAATGTCTAAAAACAAAACGTATTCAGAATCAGGAAACCTTTCTAACATTTCTCTAATTAGATGAGGTTTGTACCAAGTGAATGAACGACCAGGTATTTTATCCTTTATTTTATTTGGGTCTTTTTCTACATAGTAGTTATAACCATTGTCCTGACAATATTTTTCGTTGATTCTTTCTGCGTACTCCCCATATGAAACATTTGGAGTATAAAATTGGCAAACTGTTATATTCATATCTTATAGGTGATTCATTATTCTATCACACCAACCTTTAGAAATTGAGTGTGGCCATACAACCCAATATGATGGTTTAACTGTGGTTTGGAAAGTTCTCCATATTTTACCATATCCATCAGGGTCAGTCATTATTCTGTTTATTTCATTAGTGTCCGCATCTTGACGGAAAATGGTTTCATCGTTTGCATCGTGAAAAGCTACCACCCAAAAATCATAATCTTTTTCGGGAACTAATTTATAATCAAGGTCGATACAATGTTTGAAGATTGTTGCAAAACTTGCTTTCCATTCATCCTCAGTTTCAAACATAACCGGATTAGGTGGATAGTTTTTATCTAAGGTGTATTGTTGGACTGAACGATTGTCAAAACGGATACCAGCATAAATTTCATAATCTCTTAAAGTTCTAATAGGTCCAAATCCGTATTTACCCATGTCCATTGTACCTTCACCATCCATACCGAATAACTTTCTATTCTTTTGGTGTGAACGAACATTCTTATTACCCCAATCAGGGTCATCGTCCCATTGTTTTGTTCTTCCGTTACGAGTGTATTCATGCCAAACTAATGTCTTATGTGGGTGGAATAAATCATAACCCCATGTATAAGCTCTAACGGCAATTGAAATCTCTTCACCGTGGAAATAGAACTCAGGGTCGTGTTGTACCTCTTCTGAGAACTGACCTAAAGTAAAACAGAAGTGAGCAGAATAGAATCTCGCGGGGATTGGCTTTTTAAGTTTCTCCCAACCAGGAATTGTTTCAGGTAAAAAGAATACAGCGCCCTCAGGAATAAATCGGTCAAACACCATTCTCCACGGCTCTTTAACTCGTCCTGCAGGGTCATTTTCAGGATTAAAGGATGATACATACCCCGTCAATAATGGTTTCTCAAAACCGTCCTTTTGGAGTTGTTTAATCATTTTAATGAATTCGGAATCCCAATTCTTTTCGAATCTCATATGAGAGTCAATTTGCATTGTATACTCTTCACCGTCATATAAAGTTTGGGTTAGGTTTCTTGCCCAACAAACGCCTTTAGATTCTGTGTAAGGTACATCGATAACTCTAAATCGTTTATCGTCTTTATATTCCTCTAAAGAATCAAAACCATCTTCAGGGTGATATTGTCTACAAATACCAAATCTAATATTTTTCGGGTTTTTAGCATTTTCTAAAATTGACTTGATTGTCTTAACCAATTCGGGGTCGCGATATGACGCTATTTGAATAAAAATTCTCATACATTAATCCTTTTGTGGAAAAAGTAATGGATTTTTAAATAAAGTTAATAATTAGTGATTACTATTTTTAAAGAGTTGGTGTTGGTGTTGGGCAAGTACCACTTGAACACGGGGCACCTATTGTAACACCCACTTCAGGTTCAACAGAAGGTGAATTACCACAATAATATAAAGTGGTACCGGAGTAGATAACGGCCTCTAATACGGAACCATCACATAGGTTTAAACTAAAGTCATAGTCCAAAGTATTCATTGAGTTATCAAAAACAATACAACGACAATCAGACACTATTGGTGTTGATGTAGGTGTAGGTGTTGGTGTCGGAGTTGGGGTTAAGAACGATAGTGTTTGAAAAGTATTACAATAATACGCATCCTTAATAGATACTAACATCTGATTAACATTCTGTAATGGTGGTGGTACCGTCAAAGTTACGGGAAATGTTGTCACATCAATACCCACAATATAACAGAAGGTATTGGTCATATCACAAAGACTAATTTGAAATGGTGGCGTACCTTCCGCCGAATATATAACAACTGATTCCATTATCAATAAATATATGGTGATTATGTTTACCTTAAATAGAAAATAGACTAGAATTAATCTGTAATTTTTAAGGGTTTCCCTTATTATTGTCCTATGAAAAAGATTTGTTTGGATTTATCCGAGTGTAATGCGTTAGGGGATAGTCTATGCTCAACACCCGTGATTAAAAAATTGTACGAGGCGTACAATTCAAAAATAGTTGTTATCACCAAACATACTGAATTATTTACCAATAACCCATACGTAGAAAAAGTTTACAACTCATCAGTAATAAACTTAGATTTTATTAGGAAGGACGATAACTTTATCGTTCATAATTCATTTTACGAAGGTGGTAGAAAGAACGCTCAAGGTGTGGAATATAAACACAATCGTATGGACATTCGTCAATATCATGCAGTCAAACTTGGGTTCATGTTGACCAAAGATGAGATGGGTCTTGATTACATTCCAGACGAATACGAACCCATTGAAGGTTTACCTGAGAAGTATGTTTTAATTCATCCCGTTCAGAATTGGCCGAGTAGAACTTGGGATGCTGAAAAGTGGATGAAATTAACATCTGAGTTAAATAAAAAAGGAATTAGTGTTGTATCTATTGGAAAGGATTCAAGTGAGGTTGGATTCTTTAATGTTAATAAACCAATATTTAATTTTGAGATTGAGGACGGAATGAACCTAATGAATAAGACAACTTTGAGTCAGACTTGGCATTTAATTAATAAGTCACTTTGTTTTATCACTATGGATTCAGGTTTATTACATTTGGCGGGAACTACAGATGCCCACATCATCCAATTAGGTAGTTCAATCAATCCTGAGTTTAGAGCACCGTATAGACACGGTAATCAAGAATATAAATACCATTACGTTGGTGGTGGTTGTAGTTTGTTCTGTGCTTCAGATATGAAACACGGAGTTAAAGAGTGGGGCGATATTCAAGGTGTTCCACCACTAATCGGTTGTTTAGAAGGTAAAAAGACATTTGAGTGTCATCCTTCAGTAGAACAAACACTTAATAAAGTTTTAGAATTAAATTAAATATGAGTAATAAAAAGAAAATCTTATTTATAACACCACACTTAAGCACAGGTGGTGCACCTCAGGTGACATTAAATAAAATACAATTATTGAAAAACGAATACGAAGTGTTCTGTGTTGAGTATTCATTAATAGCATGGACATTTGTTGTTCAACGAAATAGAATCATTGAGTTGTTAGGTGATAATTTTGTTTCATTACCTGAAGATAAAACATCAATCTTAAAAATAATTGATGTTATACAACCTGATGTCATTTCTTTCGAGGAATTTCCCGAGTTCTTCATGGATGACTCAATAACCAAAGAAATTTATAAACAAAGTAGACGATATAAGATTTTTGAAACGACTCACGATTCAAGTTTTCCTGTTCATCGAAAAAGATTCTTTCCTAATAAATTCCACTTTGTAAGTGCGTTCAACGCGTTTAGATATTCGATGTTCGATATACCATATGAAATAATTGAATATCCTGTCGACAATAAAGTTAAACATCAAAAAGATAATCAAGAAAAATTGGGATTAGACCCTACGTGGAAACATGTGGTTAATGTAGGTCTTTTTACACCAAGAAAAAATCAGGCTTATTTGTTTGACATTGCAAAAAGATTACGTGAGTATAAAATCAAATTTCATTTTATAGGTAATCAAGCGGATAACTTCAAATTTTATTGGGAGCCTCTAATGAATGACAAACCAAAAAATTGTGTGGTTTGGGGTGAGCGTAGTGATGTTGACTCATTTTTACAAGCATCTGATTTATTCTTTTTTGGTTCCAAAGGTGACCGTAACAATAAAGAGTTAAATCCAATAGCAATTAAAGAGGCGTTAGAGTATAAGATGCCAATGATGATGTATGATTTGGATGTTTATTGTGGAAAGTATAATAACGAAGAATCAATAACATTCTTAACTGGTGATTTGGACACCGATGTTAATAATTTATTAGAAATTTTAAAACCTGAAAAAATGACGGGTATAATAGATGACGAGTTAATAATTATTTCAACGTATCCTGACACATCAACAAGGATTCAATTAACTAAGGAATGTATTGAGTCTTTTATAAAAACAAAACGTAAAATTTTGTTAGTTTCTCATTACCCTGTTTCGGATGAAATACAACGAATGGTTGATTATTATGTTTATGATGAAAATAACATAATGATAACTAATTCATATTATAACCATTTCTACAATTATAAACACAATTATGATGTTAATATTAATTTGAATGGTTTAGAGAAGCCAAATCAATCTTTGGCGGCAATGAATAACTTCCATAACGGTGTTAAATTCGCCAAGTCGATAGGTGTTAACAAAGTGATGATTGTAACATATGATGTTATCTTACATGACCAAGATTTACCATTAATCGAGAATTATTTTAATAAACTGGATGAGTGGAAATGTTGTATCGCCCTTATGGACACTGATTTAGGTAAAGGTGTGGAAACAACGTCAATGGTATTCCAAACGGATTATTTCTTAAACATATTCCCAGATATTAGAAATGAGGAATTGTTTAATGAAAAATGTCGTATTATTGGTGCACAAAACTTCTTGGAGGATTATATGTACAAAACAATTAAAGATGAGGTTGGTCTTTGGGTTGTTATTAACCAAAGAACAATACTACCAAACTCAGGTCTTGGGGTTTCGTCTAATTCTGAATACATGTCAATAATACCGATTGAAGGTGAAGATAATAAGTTAATGTTTTATTTCTTCACATATAATATTGACGATAAAGTGGTACATGTTCGAATTAGTTCAAATGACATTGTTTATGATGAGGTTGTTAACAAAATAAGCGAAAGTAGAGAAATACAAAAAGTTATCGAGTTTAATGGTTACCCAATTACCGTAACAGTAGACAAAATTGATAATGGGGTTATATATAAATCGACCGAATATCATATCGATTCTGATAATTTTAATTCGTATAAAAAGAACGGGTTTTTTAAATATAAAAACCAAGTTAAAAATCAAGTAACGGATTATAAAATAAAATTAGTTCATTTACAAACAACATTAAATGATGAAAGAGAACAAAAATCTCGCATATCATTATCTAAAGTATCTGAACATGGTATTGAGTATATGTTACACCAAAATGAACCATTCAGGTCTTTACCCCCATCACACAATAGTATTAGACCCCAATGTGTATCAATGGAGTTATTTGATGAAGAAACCGCAAATCGTTTAGGAACCGCTTTGACACCATCACATTACGGATGTTATGATTCATTTAAAACAGGTATATTATCAGAGTTTGACAATGATTTAGACTTCCTAATTGTTTGTGAAGGAGATTGTATAATTGAGGTACCTATGAATGAGTTTATTGATAAGGTAAATGAATCATGTGGAATCATTAATAATGAGGGTGTTGAATACTTCTCATTTGGGGATACGAAAACTTTGGATTTTGGTTGGCATCAATCAAACGTGGTGAGAGAAATACCTAATCAAGATTTAATGTTTATCACCGATAAAATTATTGGGTTACAATGTATTATGTTCCCTAAGAGTACCCGAGAGTTTTTATTTGATAAATTACGAACTCATAAGTGGGATGCTGCGGACATTTATTTTAACACCATATTTGGTCACAATGGTAAAACAATGGGTATTTTAAAAGATAGGATAACGACTCAAGCTGACGGTGTATCTTTAATAGATAAAGAATTTAAAACATTTATAAAATAATGAAAAAATTAATAGTTATTGGTTCATATCCTAACACACCAAAAAAAGAAGAGGTACTTAAATCAGAAATACAATCCCTAAAAGAGATTGGTTTTGATTTTATGTTAGTTAGTCATTACCCAGTATCTACCGAAATACAAAACATGGTGGATTATTACATTTATGACAAAAACCAAACTTTAACACCGTTAGATAAAACAACTTATTATTGGTTCAAGACTGATATTTTTATGTTACGGGTTAATAATTCGAGACACGCATTACCCATTTGTCAAAACATGTTTAACGCATTTAAATTAGCGGAAATTAAAGAATATGATTTTGTTTTCTTTACTGAAAACGATAACATCTTTTCTAAAGAAGATTCTGTTAAATTATCTAATTTAGTTGACATGGCGATTTCTGAAAATAAAACCGGATTATTTTTTAAACCTCACAATTATCAAGACAATTACTCTAAAGTTTATGAAACTCAAATGTTTGGGTTACAACCAAAAAGGTTTAATGAGATTTTTAAATTACCATTGACAGGTGAAGAATTTTTTTATAACCCGGATTACCCTGTTAGTTTAGAATTAGGTTTTTACATTTCACTTAAAGATTTTGAAGATGAGTTTATGATTGTCGACGAGCATTCATATAACTATTTCACTAATAGTGAGATTAATATATTCAGAATGGAACACTTCATTGTTGATTTATTATATAACAGCACCAATGAGGACGAACCTGTATTATTTTTCCAAAATAGAAACAATGGTGATGTGAAAGAATGTCGTTTGGTTGCTAAAGTTAATGATGAGGTTATTGCCGACACATTAATTCATCCTGGTGTTTGGTCTTATCAAGTCTTCAGATATGAAAACCAAAGATTACGTATTGAGGTCTATATGGATGGTACACTAGAGATTATTAGGGATTACACATTAAACGACACACTTAAAAATAACATAAAAGATAACGGTATTATTGATTTTTATTAATTATGAAATTTACATTAGTTACAAGTTTCTATAATGGTGAAAACTTTATAGAACAATTATATGAAAAAATTAAATCTCAGACTTACAAAAATTGGGAATGGGTTGTTACTGACGATTTCTCAAATGATAATGGTCGTCAAAAATTGATTGAACTTTCAAACAATGATAGACGAGTTAAGTATGTTGAACAAAGTAAAAAGAAGGAGATGTTTTGGAACCCTCAATTATTTTGTAAGGATTCGGAAATTATTGTTCAATTAGACCAAGATGATTACCCATTACCAAAAGCTTTAGAGGTTTATCATTATTTCTTCACTAAGTTCCCTGAAGTAATTTTAATTACATGTTCGGGTAATATGTATAACGATGGTGGTGGATGGAGATGTTTTTATAATTTAGACTATAGAAATGACAATAATTTATCTTGCGGTAAATTAACTTTTTTAAGAGCTTGGAGACATAATCCTAACATTGTTGTTGATTATAACCCAAATGAGTGGATGAAATTCTTCTATAATGATTTAGCAATAGTTTGTAAATTAGAAGAGATGGGTAAAGTTTTGGTTTTACCTCGTAACTTATACTATTACAATTATAGAGAAAATTCAGTATCTCACGAATCTCACAACAATGTTCAGGATGTTAGAAATGAAAATGATGTATTAATCAACGGGATTAAAGAAAGACGATATGATAGTGAAATGGAAACCATTGTTAGATATTTTGACCCAATTTATGACTTATCACATTCTTTTATGAGTCATGATATGAATAACACACCTGAACAAATTAAAATATCGTATTACTTAAAAGATATTACCACACATCAAAAAAACTTATTAAAAGAGTTATTTTTTGATTATGATATTAATGTTAATAACATGGATGGTGATGAAGACTACTTAATATGGTCGGTAAAAGACCGTAGTGATATTGAGTCTTTTTTATCTTTTGATGGTAGAGATAAAATAAAAAACACACAAATAGTTATCCATCATTTTAATGAGATTGACGAATCAGAACGTAATCAAATGGTTGATATGATAAAACCGTATTACCCGTTCTTCTTTCAGGTAGATGAACACATGACACTAACTTTACTAAGATAAAGTTTAAATTATAATTAAAAAAAAAGATATGGCACACGAAAAACAAAGAGAATTTTTTAGAAAAGTAAAATCAATACACCCCCAGTATTTCACCGATGTGAAAGTTTTGGATATCGGGTCTTTAGATATTAATGGTAGTAATAGACATGCCTTCGAACACCCTTATAGTTATATTGGTGTGGATTTAAGTGAGGGTAAGAATGTTGACGTAATTTGTCCGGGGCACCTTTACGAAAGTGGGTACCTATTTGATACCGTAATATCATCAGAATGTTTTGAACATGATATGTATTATGCTAGAACACTTCAGAACATGGTTAAATTAACAAGACCAGGTGGGTTACTTTTATTCACTTGTGCATCAACAGGAAGACCTGAACATGGTACACTAAAGACTAATCCACAAGACGCACCATTCTTATTATCTATGGGTGAAAAATGGGCAAACTATTATAAAAACTTAACCGAAGATGATATTAGAGCGGTTATCGATATTAACAACACTTTTTCATCGTATGGTTTTGAATATGAACCAGTTTCATGTGATTTATATTTTTGGGGAATAAAAAATCATTAATTAATAAAATGAGGATAGCACAAGTAACACCAGGTTTAATACCTATACCACCTAATGGGTGGGGTGCAGTTGAAAAGATTATTTGGGAATATAAACTTAATTTAGGTAGGATGGGTGTTCAAACGGACATTAGATATCTAAATGAAGTTTTACCGAATGATTACGATATTGTACATATACACATTGCAAATTTAGCAATTGAGGCGAAGAATAGGGGTATTCCTTACATTTTCTCACTACATGACCACCATGTGGTTCATAATGGTAGAGGTTCGTCTAACTATAACCAAAACTTAGAAGCTATTAAAGGTTCGGTAATTTCATTTTGTCATGCGGAATTTTTGGTTGATTTCTTTGAGGAGACCGATAAATTATTTTATTTAACTCACGGTGTTGATACCAATTTCTTTAGGAATCAACAACCTGTTAAATATGAACATAAATTATTATGTTTAGCTAATAACGGTTTAGCTGGGGACTCAACCTTTGACCGAAAAGGTTTTAGGTATGCAATAGAAGCCGCTAAAGAATTGGATTTACCAATTACGGTTGCGGGACCTGAAAACAATCAACACTTTTTTAATGCAAATCCTGACTTATTAGAGTACGATAAATTAACCATTATTCTTAATAACCCAGGCGAAGATAACATTAGAGAGTTATATAATACACACTCAATTTTCTTACACCCCTCTTCATTAGAAGCTGGTCACCCCAACTTAACATTATTAGAAGCGTTATCTTCAGGATTACCTGTTGTTGGTACCTATGAAGGTTCTCAAGAATTACATGGTATGGTTAGAGTTAATCGTGATACTAATGAAGTGGTTGAGGGTATTAAAACAATTTTAAGTGATTATTCAAAGTACGTAGAATTAACTAAAAAGGTTAGACAAAACTATGATTGGTCGGTTATTGTTAATCGTATGTATAAAATGTACGAGACTATCGGTATCATATCTAAACCTTACACATCTGAAGATACAAAAAATTTATATATGAATGAATACGGAAAAAATGAAGAACAAGTCGAACCAGTTCAGGAAGTTATTACCCCAACTGTTGTTGAGAGTTCTTTAAAATTTAACTATCACTTTGTTGATGGTCCTTACTTTGAGTTTTTGAGTGAAGAAGAAAATGATAAAGAATATACTATCACATTTTATGATGGTGAAACTGAAGTTTATACGTCAAAAATGAAACCAAATACGTGGACTCGTTTAAATAGAAAATATTATACACCATGGAGAATCACATTAGCAGACGATAATGGTGATTTAGTTTTTGACCAAACGATGTCATTAAAAGGTAAAAGAGTTTTTATTGCGTTTGATTCATCATCTTTAGGTGACTCAATTGCTTGGATACCTTATGTTGAAAACTTTAGAGTTAGACACGAGTGTGAAGTAATTTGTTCAACGTTTAAAAATGATTTGTTTATGAATGAATACCCGTATATCGAATTCACCCAACCAGGTTCAGTTGTTAAGAACTTACATGCAATGTATAAAGTTGGTTGGTTTAACAATTCGTTCTTAGAACCTGAACCACCAAACACAATCCCACTTCAAAAAACGATTTCTAACATCTTAGGTATTCCGTTTGAGGAGTTACAACCAAGAATTAGTTTTAGACCAACAGAACGACCAATAGAGGGTAAATATGTTACCATTGCTAACGAATCAACAGCAGGTCTTAAGTATTGGAATCACCCGACAGGATGGGTTGAGTTAGTTAAATACTTAAATGAACAAGGTTATAAAGTAATTAACGTGTCTAAGAATGGTGAAAACATACCAGGTTCCACAAAATTAAGTGAGACTTCCTTGGAAACCACGATGAACTACATTCACCATAGTGATTTCTTTGTAGGTTTATCAAGTGGATTATCTTGGTTGGCGTGGGGTATCGGAAAACATGTTGTGATGATTTCTAACTTTACGGAAGCTGACCATGAATTTACTAATAATTGTACTAGAATTGTTAACCATTCGGTATGTAATGGTTGTTGGAATAATCCGATGTTTAAATTTGATAAAGGGGATTGGAATTGGTGTCCTGAACACAAGGGTACTCCTCGTCAATTTGAATGTCATAAATCAATTACACCTGAAATGGTGATAAATCAAATTAAACCATTAATTAAATGAAAATAGAAGTATCAATCGGAGAGATTGTTGACAAACTAACAATCCTCGACATCAAAATGTCTAATATCTTAGACCCTGAAAAATTAAAGAACATCGCAAAAGAATACGGTTATTTGAAAGATGTTGTTGAGGATGAACTCGGAATACCGACAACATCAGAAGAGTACGTTAAACTCCTTAATATTAACAAAGAACTTTGGGACATTGAGGATGATATTCGTGATAAAGAAAGAAACAAAGAATTTGATGAGGTATTCATTGAATTAGCAAGAGCGGTTTACGTAACTAACGACAAACGAGCGGAAGCTAAAAAAGAAATCAACGTTAAGTTTGGTTCTAACTTTGTTGAAGAAAAATCTTACGCTAAGTATTAATTTATCATATAAAACGTTTTATATGATTTTTACCATATAAACCCTGAGAGGAATCTCGGGGTTTTTTATGATACTATAATTAACAAGGACCATTATGGGTAAGATTTGTACCATCCCAATAGTAACAATCAAATCCGTCCGAGTAATACATCGGAGGTGCTGGTGCGTCACAAGTATCGTTTATGAATATACCTGTTGCTTGGTCTAATCTACAAGGGTCGGTATCACAAGGTATACTTAAATAGAACGGTTGTGTCATATTACATGTACAAGCGTCAGCACAATCTCTATCACTGAAACATAACTCAATGAAACAACAGCCAGGTCTACAAGCTACCGTAGGTGTTGGTGTAGGTGTTGCACCAGGTGCTTGTGTTTGTGTTAATGTCGGTGTTTGAGTTGGTGTTAAAGTAAGTGTTGATGTTAATGTCGGTGTTTGAGTTGGTGTTAAAGTAAGTGTTGATGTTAATGTAGGTGTAGGTGTAGGTGTTAATGTTCTAGTTGCAGTTACAGTTGGTGTAGGTGTAGGTGTTAATGTTCTAGTTGCAGTTAC
>Ga0102828_1000042_pt1 | contig 23833 bp, 46 predicted proteins | sample ColrivemetaGS541_FD_78196 | JGI IMG/M metagenome (GOLD analysis project Ga0102828, IMG submission 78196) | Estuarine microbial communities from the Columbia River estuary - Freshwater metaG S.541 | ecosystem: Environmental > Aquatic > Marine > Intertidal zone > Estuary | place: USA: Columbia...
AGGAAGCCGTAGATGAATACCTTAGCGGTGTTGCGGGTAGGCAGGCCAGCCATAGTCTGATTGTGTGTGTGGATGTCACCGTTTAGGATGACCTCGCCGTAGGCCCCGCCGTCATACTTGTGCATATAGTGTGCCAGCATTCTCAGCTCGAGGCCACTAAGGTCTGAACCTAAGATGACCTCGTTGTTGTACACTGGACCCCACAGTTCTCTTGCACGGTGGTCGGTAGCCACTTGTGCCATGTTAGGCTGAGCGTGGGTACATCTCCCTGTGGCTGCCCCCTGTCCGTTGACTGAGCCGTGGATACGACCGTCTCGGGAGCTAGAAGCCCGCAGTACCCAATCCTCCACCTGACCGATTAACTTAACGATGTCGAAGTACTGGACTAGCTTCTTAGCTTCGGGGTAGTCAAGATCCTCGAGTGTCTCGGAGTCAACATTAGGGTTGCCCTTCTCGGTAAGAGGGGCATCCCACCCATACTTAGTGTGCAACCTACTAGCAATCTGTTGTCTAGATCCGGGGTTGAAGACCTCGACTTCATCCTTCAGGCGCTTGCCGGTCTTCTCTGACCAGCGCTCTCTAACGATAGTAGGGAACACGGTATGCATCTCGTCTTCGATGCCGGCCTTGTCGCCTAGTAACTCCATCAGTAACTTCTCACCAGCCTCGACGTTAAAGCCGAAGCCGGTGTTGGTCTGCTCCATTAAGATGGCAGATGATAGATGCTCAAACGCTACGATCTTCTCGTACTTGTTTTCTTGAATCCACTTGGCTTGCTTAAGGAAGATGTCATGCGCTACATGGACATCCTGTATACAGTAGTCAAGCATCTCTTGTGTAAGCGTTTCCCATGTACCAGTGTAGTTAGTCTTCTCATTACCTAGGTGTTTACCCCACGCCTCTAGTGAGTTGCCGCCAAGCGGGTGATCTCTAAGGTCTGGGTACATAAGCTTACTAACTATTAGGCTATCGTATACCTTAGCATTAAGCTTGAAGTTAAGTAGCCGTGTCAGACAGGTAAGGTCGAACCCAAGGATGTTATGTCCAATGAGTAGGGTAGCCTTGTTAAGATCTCTGATGAGGTCAGACTTAAGCTCGTCGCCAGTGTAAACCTTGACCTCGTTGGTATCGATGTTCTTAGTAACAACGCAGTGGACTACAGTACCCTCACTAACAGGCCGGCCCTTACTGTCGATCACTAGCTCCATCAACCCGTTAGATTCAATGTCTATCACTAGTTGCATCTAGCTCCTCCTTAAGTTTCTGGATAGCTAAGTTAAGCTTATCAACTAACTTCTTAAGGTGAGCTGTCTCATTCCGAAGATCCAAGATCTCCTGATTCTTCTTTGTTGACTTCGTTATTCTTGATGCCATGAGTGATCTCCTTTGCTTTAAGTACTGTGCGGCTGATGATATAGGTGAAGGCTAGTGCGCTGCCCATGACCATAAGGTACAACCCCATCTCACGGTCACCTTTCATACTCTCTACTAGTCCAGCTAGTACTGGTCCAACTGATACCCAGAACTCGGTGGAGTTAATGCCCGGCTTCATCTTGGTACCTCCCGAATCGAATGTCTCTCTCTCCTAGCATGAGGTCAGCAATCCTCGCACACTCAGCTGGTGTGCGTGGTTGTGCCGAATCCCGGGTAGTACCGGGGTGCATACTCATAGCCATAGTAGCGCTGAAGTATGAATCCCATGCTGCTCTACGCATAATTTCAGATTGGTTCAAAGACTGCTTCTCCTTCGTCGTTAAAGGCTACATCAATTTCTTGGAGTCTACCACTCATGCGGTCATAGTAAAGAGCGGAAGCAACACCAGATCTACCAGTGAGGCGGTTCTTCAGGACACGGACGATGGTGGTATTGGCTACCTTCTCGTCTTGGTTCTGTCGATCTCGCTCAAGGGCAATCACCGTATTAGGAACTGAAGCTAAGGCTCCAGACCCACGGAGATCCTGTAGTGTGATGCGGTCTCCTTCTTCGTATGCCTTGTCTGTCTTCTTAAGCTGTGACACGATGTCAACATGGACTCCTGTTCGTACACTGAGTGAGCGTAGCTCCTTCATCAAGGTGTCGATGATCAACCGTTCCGATCCACCGCCCTCAGTATCCTTGTTCTGGATACCCATTAGGCCAGCAGCTGCTGCTGTGATGTGATCTAGGATGATGACATCAACCTTCAGGGATACTGCCATGTACTCCATACGGGCTAACAGATTCGACATGGCGTTGTTGCCAAGGTGATCGTAGATGTATAGGGAAGTACCGGCAAGCTTAGCCTTAGCGTCGAGGTACTCTTCTTCGGAGTATGCATCGACGAACTGCACATTGATGGGCGGCTTGCCCGTCTTAGCTCGTAACTCATTCATCATCGATGCTGCTCTCATTGCTCTCACGGGTTTGTTAATGATAAGGGAAATCATATCATCCATTGTTTCCTGTGGAGATTCCTCCAACATGATAGCACCAACACTACGGCCATCCTCAAGGTGGTTCATCATAAGTTCACGAAGGATCGTTGACTTACCAGAGCCAGTACCAGATGCCCACAGTGTAATCTCACCTGATCGTTGACCGATCAAGAACTCACTGAGGTTGTCGAAAGGGAACGGATACACCCGCACCTTACTCTGATCAGTACTAGAACAGACAGCTGAGACATGCAAGATCTCATCAGGACTATAGACCTGAGCTTCCCACAGGGCGCTGACGACTTGCCTGCCTAGGTTGGCAAGCAGACACTCGTTAGCATCCTTGAGGGAAAGCTTAACGATCTTAGCCTTACCGGGTGGCAGTAGTGCTGACACTTCCTTGGCTGCTTCCTGTCCGGGGCCGTCCATGTCGAAGCATAGCACAACCTCCTGATAGGTAGATAGGAATGCTAGGTTATCCTTGACAGACTTGACAGCTGACGCTACCCCATTAGGTAGCGACACTACTGCCCATGTGCCGCCCAGTAGCTGACACACTGTCATGCAATCAATCTCACCTTCAGTGATGATGATTCGCTTACCGCCCTCACGCCACAGATGCTGACCGAACAACTGTGTGCCACGGGGTGAACCCTTCCAGATGAACTGCTTGTTGGGTCCACGGATATGCTGAGCTGATAGCTCACCACTCTGGTTGTAGTAGTTAGCAATCTCGATGTCCTTACCGTTGGCCACAGCTACCTGATAGTCGTACTTACGGGCGATGTCTTCATGGATTCGTCGGTGAGTAAGCTCACTATACGATCCTTGGATAGGCTTGAAGTCTACTGCGACTAAGTTGATCTCTGTCATTTGTTTAGTTCCTCCTGTGTGGTACTTACACGCAAAACAATAACCATGTCCGTCACTATAGATAGCGAGGTTATCTCCGCTTCTATCGTTACCCTCCGCCGCACACTTAGGGCAGCGGTCTTTACCGATAACAACTACATCTTCATTCAAGGGTTCCTCCTGTGTGGTCGTAGTAACATTTGATTGATCCGTTGGCAATGCCATCAAGGAATGATGTCAGCTGGTGCATTAGGAACTTGTCCTCTGGCTCCGTCTGTTCATTCACGATGGCAATCATCTGATACAGTTTCGTCTTGTCGATAGGGCACGGGCTCATAGTTTAACTAAGACTCCTTTGTCATTGGTGTACCATACTTCATCGAACAGTTCGCAGACCCAAGGCATACAATACTTGCATGGCTTGGACATCCCAAGTTTCTTTGTTGGGCTGATTCTAAAGTTCATCAGTGTCATACCTCTTAAGGATTTTTGTTTCTTCGTGAGTTGTCGATACGCATCGAACTCACTATGAATGGTGGGGTAGGGGTAGCCCATCTCCTTAGCAAGGGGGTGGGTCTTTGCCCTGTCCTCCGTACCGTGTGAGATGATCTTGTTCTTATACAGAATGAGCGAGTGATGTGTTCTGTCCTCTCTCTCGCCCACTATGAATGAGTTAAAGTTCACGGGAACTTAATGCCCTCCAACTGAGTGGGAATAGGCGGGAACAGATAGCCCCCACTAGGTGAGCATAGTGTTGCACCTCCCGCTGAGAGTGAGCGTCTACTCTCAGTTCATACATTCTAGACCAGCCGTATAGGCTGCCAGTCCAGATCCAGTCCGTCATCATTGACTGCGGTAGAATAGCTCTAGCCTGTTCAGCACAGACGCCGTCTGCTAACATTGCATTGTATGCTTGTAGAGCAGCACGGCAACTAGTGTTCATAGCAAGACGGTGGGAGGATGTAAACATATTGATTACATCAGACGATCCCTGCTTTACATTATCTGCTGAGTTGCGGAGTGAGTCTGGCAACCAGAACTCTGGCTCAGAGTTAACATACCGGCGGCTCACCTCATTCCACGAGAACCCAACCTGATGCTTAGCTAACTGTCTAGCTACAAAGATTGGAGCTTTGAACCGCAGCTGTAGGGTACAGTGTGCGAACGGGCTCCAGTGATTGTGCTTTGCTAGGTAGGTAATTAACTTCTCGTTCTGATGTGGTGTGAATGCGTCTGCCGTCTTATCCATTGAGACTCGAGCTGAGTCACACACCGTATCGTCTCCTCCCATATGATTCATGTACTGAACTAAGCTGTCTTCATTGCCTGTGTAGATCTTCATAGCTGTCTCCTTGTAACATTCCCGATTGGACTTGAACCAATAACCCCCAGCTTAGAAGGCTGGTGCTCTATCCAGTTGAGCTACGGGAATAATGTTTAGTTGGTCGGTGTCCATGCCTCTAAGAGTAGAGTCATGTCAGCTGCGCTGGTTGTACCGTCTCCAGTCACATCCCCCAGTGGGGTGTTCCATGCTACGGTAAGCATAGCTAGATCAGCACTGTTGACGGCACCATCCATGTTGAGGTCAGCAGCCGCATAGTAGTGGCACCCAAACTCACCATGAGTGTGAGCCCGAATGTTAACACCGATAGAGTGTCTAACCCACGGAGTACTGAGGGTCTCAATATCCTCTGGCATACTCCACAGTAGCACCTGTTCGGTACTAGTTGTAGAGATGACGAGAGGTAGTAGTGAGTCGAACATGATCTCATTCTTGAATGTGAACCAGTGCTTCCACCCGGCCTCTACTAGATCTAGTCGCTGTGCCTCGAGGTCTGCATGACATGAGGCGGGATACGATAGCTTGATACGCCACGACTTATTAGCGTCGTAACGATCAGAGCTTAGATCAATGGCGAACCCTGCATCTCTGTCAGAGCCGTTAACACAGGTGATCACCGTACCATTTGCCTCGACGGCAGATATGGCTCCCAGTTGACCACTGGTTATGATTGCGTTGCCCGTAGATTCCATGTGACCAATGTGATTAAGATGACGGACATGATCTAGGTTAATTGGTAGGAGCCTCAGCCCCACGTAAAGATAATACATTGTTGTCATTGTTGTTCCTTTCTAAGTGTGCCTGTAAGGTACGATCTTACATTCCGCTATAACTTCTAAGGCCGTAGAGTTAACTGTTGTGGCGGGTAATTCCGAGGTAGGGTATCTCAACCCATCTATTTATACGAAAGCACGGATGGCTATGGCGGGACTTGAACCCGCATACTTTAGGGTGTCAGATTTTAAGTCTGATGCGTTTGCCAATTTCGCCACACAGCCTATAGGTCTAAATTATTTGGGCCTTATTGATCACATACACCACAGTGGGGACACGGCCCCCATGCGGATAGTAGGATTGATAAATCTTGAGTGTCAACTCCGCCGTCATGGTTGAAGTCTCCAAACTGGGGGTCTATTAGTCCCCCCCAGTTCTGCATTAAGAGGGCAAGGTCGGTTGCGTTAACCTCCACATTTCCATTCTCGTCTGTACCAGACAGGTTCCCGATGCACTCACAGTCATCGGGAATAAAGTTATGGTTGTAATCACTACAGAGAACGTCTAAGATCTCAGCAAGATCAACGATGCCGTTGCTATTGCAGTCGCTCTCATACTCAGCTAGGTAAGTTCTAACCATCTCGTTTCCACACGGAACAGAACACTGGCCGGTTGGAAGCGTGTCCCAACACATGACCGGACCAATCACACACTCTTGATTACGGAACATGAGGTAGTTACTACATCCATTGGGGGGCGAGTACATACCACCCAACCACGGTGACCATGACCACGGCTCGTCTCGTACCCATTTCCATACCCCGTCTTCCTTATAGGCACCAATCCACGGGCCGAAGACTCCGTTCCATCCGCCCCTAGTAGTTCTAATAACGTTCTGAAGTACCCAGACTGACTCAGCCTCCGTTGTTAATGTGGCTAAGTGTCCGTTGGTTTGATTCAATGCGCCCACAGAATCTGACCAGCTCTTATTAGTTCCACTGAGGATACCGTAGACGTGACCATTGCCTCCGTCCTCTACACGCCAGATGACCCACTTAGTGGGGGGCGCTGATACGAGAATACTTGCGATAATAGATGTCATAATAATCATGGTGTTTCCTTGTAGCAGTCCCATCCCCGATCTTCCGCACATTCTGCTTGATCATCAACATGGTAATAGGTAGAATAAATTGCGGACAAATTACAAACCTCACGCCGCGCCTCGTCCCGTTCCTCACGGAGTTTGTCGCGCTCCGTGCGAATTGTCTGCCAGTTGATATCGGCGGCTGTCAGCCACATCTTGTGTTGGACAAGCTCCTCTCGAAGGTCTTTGAGGTCTTCCTTAAGTGCTCTGTTCCACAGGCAAACCCCCATGATTCCCATGTGGTCTGCCCAAGGCACACCGCACGATGCACATGTTGGTTTGGGTTCGTTACTAATAGCGTCTCTGGTCACGGTGTTCCCTCTGCGTTCATGTCGATATACTCTCTACCCCACTCAATCATGCCGCACTCGATGTCATCTGCGTCTACGCCCCGCAACTCTTCTTCCGTCCAAATGACAACCGCACATCCTTGACCGTGTAACCATTGCATTATGGAAGCTATGTTTGGATCGAGTTGTTTCATTATGCCTCCTGTATTGACTCAAAGATAAGTTCGGTGCACCCTAAGAACTCATCTTCACCTTCTGGCTCAATCTGCGGCCCACAGTACACTTGCCACGGATCATCCTTGATGTCCTGCTCCAACTCCTCAAGGGGTTTACTTGAGTAGACCTCGTAAGACTCGCGAATCTGATGTGTTGCAATTACGGTGACGGTGTACTTTTTCATGGTGTCTACTTCTTTAGTCTTCATACTTTCAAAGTACAGGCTATGTGTGTGGACAGGATCTGAATCTGTCATGTCTCCTTCGAGTTCACGAATAACCATGTAAGGATCATCACGAATCGCCTGAGCTAGTTGCTTAGCGTCGGTTTCATCGGGAACATCAATCTCCCATAGCTCTCTATCTTCGCGGGTGCATTTCAAAATAACCGTGTACTTCATAGTATCTCCTTAGAATGAGAGGGTATCGAGGATGCGAACTAAAGTCTTGGTGTCGAACGATGCAACAGAGGTATTACCCTCAGAATCAGTGAGGTGGATTTCAACCACGCCTTCGTTGTCTGAGTCATACTTAATGATCATGAGGGGGATGTTAGTGTTGTCATCTCCCATATAGCCATCAATCTCTGCCGTCATACCAAATGATTGCTGCATTGTGGATGCGATGTCGTAGTTGTAAAGGTTACTCATTTTCAATACTCCTTGATTGTTAGGGTGAAATATCCATCTGACTTAGACCATGACTTGTTTACTTCTAGCTCAACGATAAGACTATCATCGACCCAGACTAACTCATTGCATGAGTCTAGAACTGCCTTAGCATAGTTGTCAACATCTGGCTTGGGATACTTTAACTTACTCGTCTTTGGTTTCTTAGGGTGGATCCCAACTGTTACTGACATGCAGTAATCAAGAGGAACCCACCCCTTAAACATCTCACGAAGTACTGGTTGTACGGAGTCACGAAAGACTACATACGGGCCAGTGTAGTAAGATCCCCATCTGCCCACCCTAGGTCTACTAGCGGGGACAGGATTAACGGGGATCGTCCACTTCATTAGAATGGAATCTCGTCATCAGTAATCCCTACTGTCGGATCCTTGCTGAACTTTGCTGGCGCTTCCGCTGCGGTACCGACGAAGCCGCCGTCCACAGTAGAGAATCCATTAGTCGTAACAACCGCCACAGCGTTCTTCTGAACAATCTGTACTCCATTGAGGTAGAAGGACATGGACTTGTTAGCGCCCTTGACCACGGTGAATGGCCCAAGGCGGAGGCGAACAACATCGGTTGCCCACGGAACTTCTTCCGTGTACTGAGCTGTTGCATCCTGACATGGGAACTTCGTCATGCCCTTCTTAGCAAACTGGTTAGACTTGAATGAGATGGCACGGATACCGTCCTTCTCATAGATGCCGTTGATCTTCTTGACCCCGTTCTCCTTAGCAACAGCGTTGAGCTGAGCCTCGAGTTCCTTGGTCAGAAGGACGGTGATGTTATGCACACCCTCGTCGCTGAAGCGGGTGTCCAACTTATTAAGGTTGGACCACTTGACTTCGATCTGCGCTGTCACGATACCCTTGATGCGTTCATTGGCCATTTGTGTCGTTATCCTTGTTGATGTTATCGATGTTGCCGTCTACATATGCCTTGACTTCGGTAAGAGTTGCCTGCCAGTTAGCAAGGCACTGAGAGATCTGTCCCAGTACCGATACAACTTCATCAGCACGGATGATCTTCATCTTCTCGTCTGGGGTTCCTACTACGCCTGTTTGTTCATCACTCATGGGGTTTCCTTTAATAGAGCACTTGAAAGAATGTTAATAAACTGTTCCGCTGCCAGTTCCCAGTGCTCATCGGGAACTTTGGTAGCGAAGCCAGCTGCTGCTTCGAGAGGGAAAAGGCTTAGGTGCAGAAGCTCATGCACCAAAGTCTGGATTGGAAGGTCTGTCTTGTCAATGGCTAGGTTGACATGGTACTTAGGGTGGAGGATCATGATACTAGACACCATGTGATTGGGGTCGAAGTCATTAGATCCATAAGCTTGAGGGTGGTCTGTTGGTTTAGACCAGTTCACGCTTATCTTCCACTGCTGTAGTCCAAGTCTGCCTTGCCAGAACTTACATTCCTTACGCAATTGTGTGATGTTCACAGGTCCATTAACTCCAAATATGGTTGACCGTCAATCACAACACCACAGGACACAATGGGCTTCTTAAGGAATGATGCCCCGTAGGACATCAATGGGTGGTTACGATCCACTCCAGACCCAACACTCATGCCGAACAACTTAGTGTTCGGCCCACAGATCCAGTTGATGCTAGCCACACTGTGGTAGTGACCGATCACAACACTTTGAAGTCGCATCTTCGCAGCGTTGAATGCTGGATACTGTGAACTAGCGCCCACCCCATGATAGAAGTGAACCCCGTCAAACTCTACTGACCGTACCCAATCCCATGTCGGGGTGTTGTACACCTCAGCATAGCCCTTGAGGTAGCAGTCAGGGATACCAGAGTCAGCAGCCAGACGAGCAACTCGCTCGTCGTGATTGCCGATGGTAACAGTAGCCGTAGGAAATGCACGGCTCCACTTAGTGATGCCCTTCATAGCCTGATGGTACTCATCCATTGCAGCGGGATGCTCTGGATGCTTCTTATGGAAGGAGATCGACGCATGATCCACCACATCACCAATGAATACAGTGTTGTTAGTCTTGTATTTGTCCCTTATTTTCCTCACAAAGTCAAGGTACTTAGGGTGGGTGGCAGGGCAGTGAAGATCACCGATGATTAAAGTTCGCATTGAACCTCCACAGATCAGCGATGCTTGGATCTCCCTCGTACACATCGACTTCACCACGGCGGTGAGCCTTCTGTGTTTCATTCAGGTGAGAGATGTCATCGTATGTGAACACCTTACCATTTGGCCTTACTAAGTCAGTCTTCTTCTTCTTCATCGGTGGAAGTTCTTCCATGATTTTTATCCTCCTCTACAAAGATGTCAAGTACGACATGGTTAACCTTCTTAGCCTTCTTAGCCTCGAGGTATTGGATTAGAAACTCTAGCAACGTCTTGTGAACGAACGGCGTTGAGCACAAGAACCTAAGGGTTACCTTCTCACGGGGTGGCGGGTCTAGCATCATGGTGTTGTAGATTAGTAACACTGATGCTTCGATTGCCCCCTCACAATTAACTAGAACAACTTCGTCTTCTTTCAATGGAAGAAGTACTCGCTTTCTAATACCTGATTGATGTCGAGATCCCCTCTAGGCGGTAGGGGATCAAGGGTAATGTTATACCGTGTCTCCCACTCAGTCTTAAGCTTCTCAAAGAGGGGCTCTTGATGAATGAGAACGAATGTCTCTCGAGTAACTCGACGCATCGTGTCGATGTTCGGGCCGTGTGTACCGAATGAGTCGTGGATGAAGCAGTACTCGGTGATGTCTCCCATACCTTCGATGGTAATGAACATATGGGATGAATCAAACGAGTGGATGACATTGGGGGAGATGCCATTACGGTGATCTGCTTTCTCTATCCCACTCTTATCGAACTGGGATATTAAGATTGTCTCTACTGGCTGCCCCTTAGTTCTAGCGCTTCTCTTATTCCCGATGGTGTACTTAGCGGACACTGTCGGGAAGTACTCCTGTTTAACGAGGAAGCCACTAGGTGTTGTCCATGAGGGGTGATTACCTGAATCAACAATCATGTTACTAGCGTCACGCACCCACTTCTTATAAGAGTTGGCGGTGACTAGCACCGAATCCTTTGCAAGACAGATGATCTTGGTAAGCCCTGTGGCTGCCAAGTTCTTGTCCTTCTCGGTAAACCCAGATAGAAAGCCATCGGCTAATAGACCCTGCTTAATACCAGCAACCGTCACACCATATGGATCCGTCATCACTGACCTCTTAACAACCTTACGCCACTTCTTAGGTGTGTCGTAGATTGAAGCGAATGAGAGATGCCACGGATCTATAGGAGTAGAGACGATGTCAACACATTTGTTAGCAACATCTAGGTAGATGTCTTCTGGTGTAGCACAAGGCAATAGGTTAACCTTACGACCGACATGAGAATCTCTAGTCACTGCTGCCCACCACTGGATGCCATTACAACTACCGTCCATCTGAATAGGTAACTGTGTCATGCCGTCCTTGCGGAACAACTCGAACACAGCGGCCAACTTCTGAAAGGACTTATCCTTCTTGATACGATCCTCTTCGTTAGATGCCCACAACTTGAGGTTACCTAGAGGATCCTCATTGATTAACGATAGCATCTTTATGTTATCGTCAACCCACTTTACACGATCATCGAAACTTACCTTGTCTTGATCAAAGCAGTTAGCGGTATGTACCTTGAGCCAGTACATACCACGCTCTGTCTGAGGAATAGTATTAGCAAACAACATGAGAGACCGATCATGGTCACCCGACTGCGGTGACAAGAGATCAGTCGTAGCATAAGCACGGCCACGGAAGTCACAGGTGTAGACATGGAAGAATGTAAGCTTAGCCTTGACTAGGTCTCTGGCTATACGAAGACGGAGGAATGTCCGTTGTCTATCGTTCTCTCTTTCATGCCAACGATTGTAAGCAAGGATCTTGGTGAACTTGAACTGTCTAATGTCCTCCTTGTCAGTACTCTCACACCGTGTGTTGTTAAGTAGTAGTTCACACTGCTCCAACTCAGGTATGTTACCATACCCAGATGAAGACTTGAACATCTCATCCATCACTGCTAGTACCTTTTCATTAACAGCCCACTCAGTAGCCATGAGTTTGTTAAGGCCGTCGATAGTCAACTGACTAGGCACGGACTCACGGTACCTTGTGGATATTTCACCACCCACAAAGTAAACCTCAGCCCTACCTACTGCACCCTTCCGTAACTGAACCATCAAGGCACCGCCCGTTTCACCAATCTTATGAGGGATGGGTGGAACAATCATAGGACGGTACTTCATAGCACAGTTCTCCATGAAGTGCGAGTGTGCTACTGTTAAGCCATGCTCAACATCAGCTGAGAAGCTGATGATACTAACCTTCTTAGCATTAGTGTTAGAGTCGATGACCAACCGCCTAGTGATGATGCCAGCCACCTCAAGGATCTTACACAGATGCAGACCAAGGTTGGCTCGTTCCTTTACGGACAAGTGAATGTGAGAGGATGGGGGGTACTTCTTCAAGAACCTTTTAACAGCACGGGGTGTCCACTGTTTAATGATTGAAGACACATAGTTCCAATCCTTCCGATGCTCTTTCTGGGTTAGTGTGTACTCAGCAGTTTGACACAGTTCTTGTATCATCTGACGAATGAACACTACCTCAGCCACACTACCATATGCAATGCGTAGATCCCTAATGTCGTGACGACGAGACAGAATCATTGTCTTATACGCAGTCATCAGGAGTGAGTGAGCCACCCTACATGGTCCAAGTTCCACGATTGGTGTGAAGGATGAAACTTTCTGAATAGGTAGAGAATCTAGATAGTTAAGGATAGCCTCAGCCACGGTAGTAATTAACTCCCTAGTTAACTGTCTCTCTGGTGACCCATCCCCCGGACTTCTAATATGGTTGTCAATGTATGATGCCATTGACATATCCATAATCTCTTCTTCGTTTGCTAGTTGAAGGGATAGCAGCCGCGCCTTCTCACTTGGTGTCTTATCTTGCCATAAGGTCATACAGGTTTCATCCCTTCTGGGTTGGTGTAATAATTTTTTAGGTGTGAGAGAGTACTCTGTTATGCTTGTAGGCATCTCACCTAAGGTATTCACCCCACTAGATCTCAATCCAATCGTTCTCGAATCCATCCTCTGGTCCGCCACGAATGCGGTCAACCAGTTCACGTTGAATGCTTGGCAGATTCTCGATGATACTGATGCGTCGATGCAACTCGACCGCCAGTAGTTCCATCATCTCTTCATTCGTCATCGACATCGGTGTCATCCTCAGGGTAGGGTGAGTGGTAGTCACTCACATAGTTATCGTACAGGTCAGACTCCAACTCATCGAACCGAAGTTCACCAATGAGTTCATCTCCACCGTCATCGTTCGTCGGGCATGTCGGGTTCAAAGCGGTAGTCCTCTCGTAGTGCAGGGATAAGTCGAATAGCAATCTCCTCATCGGAGGCTGGACACTTGAAGTTACCAACCGTAGTAGTAGCCTGAAGACTACAGTCATCAACATCCATGATCGTGTCAAGGTACTCACCGTAGGTAATCCACCCACTAACCAAGTACTCCCCGCCACGGTAGGTAATGACTACCTCATCAAACTCAATCATAGTTGTATCGATCATACTGTCTTCACCGTATGCCATACCATCATCCTCGAATTCAAAAGTGTCTGACATCAATAGATCCCCGTGTTGGAGTGAAAGGAAGCGAAGCGAACGGTGGCTGAACCATCAGCCAGTGCATACATGAGGGCAGCAGCGCCCATCATAAGCTCACCATCCCTAGTGTTAGGCATCTGAAAGGACAAGCGATACAGTAGGGCTGCTTGCAAGGAAGCCACATCGCGGTTAGTGTCACGGTCAACACGGTATGCCGTGTGAACCGTCGAGACTACGCGCTCAGGTTGTTGTTCATCAGACATTTGTTGTTCATCAGACATTAGGATTATTCTCCAAGTAAGAGTTGATAGAAGACTTGAGTGTGTCAACAGTAAGCGGGATGTCTTCACACTGCGAGTCATGAAGATCATCCAAGACGGTCTCGATCATGACTGCATCGTATGATGTAGTGGGGTGGTAACAGGTCATAGCCCAGTGGATATCCTCTGCTGTCCACAGACTAAAGGCACACGGCGCACAGTCAGTAAGATCCTTGATTGATTCGCGGAGTTCACCGATTGTCATTGCGAGCCTCGTACTTATTCATACAGATGGACACAAGGGTATCGATGAGCAACGACTGACCAGCATAGGTCTTGAAGAAGGCATCAAGGATTGATGGGTCACTACGGACGGCAGTTGAAACAGCGTCTGCCATGAGGGCTGGCGTTGTTGCTCGACCAATAGCAGAGTTGATGGTGGCTTCTATGCAATCACTAGCAGCCTCCACCAGTTCATTAGTGTCGATGTGGTCTTGGAGTGCGAAGTTGTAGGAGAAGTAATCGCCTACCTTATCTGATACCATGACCTCAATGTCATCGACCTTATCCGCAAGGACATCCACCTTAGATGCAAGGTCATCGACCTTAGTGTCAAGGTTGTCCACATTATCCTTACACTCTTCCACTTCACTATTCATGTGGTCAAGGTCATCCACCTTAGAGTCTAAGGTATCGATCTTATCTGAGATGTTGTCGAGTTCAAAGTCATCAACCTTATTGTCAAGGTCATCAAACTTAGCGTCAAGGTCAGCAAACTTATTGAGGAGATAGTTAGCCGTGCTATCAAGACCTACGATGTAGGATTGAAATGCGGCGAAGCCAGAGACCATCGTCTCCATGTTTTCATTTTCTTTTTCGGGTGTCATGTTATTCCTTAGTTAGGGGTGACAATAATCGTCGATGAGCCACACGACTCATCATCATTCAACCATCCAGCAATCTGCATTCCTTCTTCCTTGTAGAACCAATTGATGTGGATCTCAGGGAAGTTCCGACGAATCCAAGCGTAGATCTCTTCGGGTGGATTCCATGCCGTATCGAAGGAGAGGCGGGCTTCTCCGAATTCCTCACTCAGTCCACAGTACTCAACAAAGTGGGCATCCCACTTGCAGCCCCAACGGGATAAGCACCAATCATACCAATTGGCTGCGCCGTATTCCTCATACAGTGCGGTGATTTGATCATCACCAATGCCCGTCTGAGTCCCGTCTGCATTCTCGTACCACTCAGTGTATACTACACCGTTGATGGTGATGCCACCACTATGGGTGAGAGTAAGGGCAGTAGGGATTGGCAAGAGGTTATTAAACTTAAAGTCTTCCGCCTCAATACCAGACACCTCAATAAATTTCTTGAAAACTTCGGGGTTATCACATGAGAATGTTACTTCATTCTGGCACCAGTTAGGCATTAGATTGATCCTGTCCAACGGAGATAGATCTCCATTAGTTGAAGGTGTTGATCGGGATCGATGGAGAGGGTATCACCTTCTTCATCATGAGCAGTAAGGAGGGCATCACCATATAGGGTCTGACCTGAAAGATAGGAAGCAAACGCATTGATGAACTTAGGATCCTTGAAGAGACCCTCTTCATCAACGATGAGATCAAGAGAGTTGGGGATGCGGGGCATGTGTACCATCTCGAAGTAATCAGCACCGATCAACTCTGCGAAGTTGAACAGACTCTTGTCTTGGTTGAAGTAGATGGGTGGCTGCCCCACCTTGAGGAGGATAAGATTAATCATTACTTATCACCCTTCTCTACTAGGATAGCAACGAAGATGCTAACAGCCACTAAGGCAACAAAGACTATCATGAGATAATTCAACAGACTTCTCCTGTATCGGGGTTATAATCGGGGTGTGAATTGTTACGGTAGGGTGGAACACGGAATGTCTTAAGGCTATCAAGCCCAATCACCTTGAGTGTCTCTTGCGGAGCCAGTTGAACTGACGAACAGAAGTATGCCTCAATCTGTTTATCTGTCATAGGTGAGTCAGACTCCACGATGTATGACGAACTGTCCATGAAGGTGGCACCATTCCACATGATGGTGGCAAGGTAACTATAAGGTGCTGGCTTCATGCTCGAGTCCAGTTCTGAGGGTAGAACACCTCGAATGTTTCACCATTTAGGTCAGAGTCGTATTGGATTCGGAAGAGGGCGTCACTATCTACCCACCTAACTACTAGGTTGTTCACGACGATGTCATCGACGGAAGTAAAGTAGGATGGGCGCTTATTGCGGCGTCCCCTAAGGATCCACATGATCATATCAGAGTGGAACATCCACTCCTCTTGACTGGCTAAGTCAGATGACCAACGCCCACGCTCAGCCACCAACACAGCCACCTTAAGGCTGCATAAGTGCTTCACTCGACCCTTATTGTCTACTATAAGGTTAGAGGTGGCAATGTCACCATTGTATTGAGCAATGATATCAAGTACCTCTTGGACGGCGTTAGCGGGGGAGGTAGACGATTCAATACGCTTCTGAATCAGATCGATGTAGTTCATTAGTGGTTTCCTATGATGTCGTCCATGTAAGTGTTGGGGTCAAAGGCTTTAGCCCACTGGACGAGGGCTTCCTCTGGCGGATCTTCATCCGTATCTAGGGAGTACGCAGTCAGGTCGAAGGTGTAATCAACGATGGTATAGTCATCATCTTCCACGGTGTAATCAATCTCAACTGCTGCCACGCAGTGCCATGTGATGCCGCAGATTACCTTACTATCCTTGAGTTCACGGTAATCACAGACGAATGTATACACATCCTCCGTGAAGTCTTCGTCATCAGGTTCCATACTTAGCCTCGCAAGTTACTAGAAAAGACTGAGCGTCATCGAGGTTATCGAATGACTCGACATGAGTACCAAGGTAGTACGCTTCGTACCACCCTGCTACCCACAGGACATAACTAGTGGAGACGATTGGTTCAGAACCCACGGATCACCTCCACATGGGACATGGTAACCAGCATCTGCTGCTGGTTGGTGTAACTCTTGAGCCAACGCATGATGTCTGGCGCCTTGTCATTCCAATCTTCTGTGCTGGCAACAAGCACATGAACCATAGCCACACGATCCAACACCACATTGAGATCTGGTGTCTCCCAGTAGCCGTATGCATCACAGTTGTCCACGGTGGCGCCACCAAAGGCGGCGGTCAGCTTGTCGGTGAGGATGCCCACCACATTGAATGCATAGGCGCAAGGCAATCCGTCCTGATCTGCCACTTGAAGTGGGCAGTAGATCACATACTTCTGCATGGTCTCTCCTAATTGGGTGTTGGAATGGGTGTCACTCGTAGTGACGGATACCCGGTTGATAAAGATCTGGCAACTCATCTGTCACACAAACATAAAACGAATCAGGACCTGACACCTCAGGCAGGGTGTCGTAGTCGTCTCCTCTTGCGTCACACGCATCGAGGCTGCGACTACAGCCCTCATTAAACTCACGGGCTGCGTCGATGCTGAGTTGCTTAGCAAGCACTCGCATCTCTTCAGCCGCATTGTCTGCTTGCTCAAGGGTAGGGAATTGGGCATATCGAACGAGTGTACGGTCAGTACCGTACCACCCGCCTTCCTCTGGCCCTCCGTAATACTGCTCATTCTGCATGAGACAGACATAGTACCTGTTGGGTACCTTACTGAGATTACCCACGACTACATCGAATGCGTCTGCAATGTTCATAGTGATACCCCTGAGTGGGAGGCAAGTGCAGCCCCGATGTTATCCTGACATAGACGATCATCAGTATCCACGCCGAAGATCATGTGGAATTGACCCGCTAATTCCTGAGGGGTACGCCACACCACCACCCCTAGTAGATCCTTGATGATGTCCTTGTAGATCACCTCAGAGGGGGGCAGACGATCATGATCGTACTCCACCGCCTGAAGGGCGGCATCATACGCACTGAGACAGTCATCACAATGGGCACAAGTCCCATAGTTCTGACCGATGATGGCATACTTGCTACTAGTAGACGCAAGGAGATACCATGTGCAGCCAGCCCAATCACCTGTTGATTCAGCATGGATGCAAGTAGCACCCTTGCCCTCGAGGTTGCACACCAATTGACCCAGCGTCACTTGTTTAACCACCCCGCCTTGATGGCGGTGTATGTGGCATCCTGATGGGCATTGCCGTGAACCATGTCACGGTATTCTTGGAGGGTTGCCTCCAAGTTCTCGATGTACTGCTGAGCAGCACGGAGTACATTGAAGTCATACCCACTAGGGTAGTCATCACTCAGTTTACGAACCAGTTCATCCCGACAGATTTCGTATCCGTTGTATCCCACGATCATGGTGTTGGTATCATTAGTCATTGTCTTCAATCTCCTTGGTTGGGGCGGTGTTGACCGCCTGTAGAATACTGCCGAAGAACTCACGCTCTTCATCCGTGAAGTAGTAGTTAGTTTGAACGAGCGCAAGACGCACCCATCTCACATCTGACACCGTCATGTCACCGTCATGGCATAGCATGATCAATGATTGGATCGCATCGCTATGGGCAAATGTGGGTAGGTTATCCTCCATTGGAACGACCTCCCCACTCCACCTGAAGGTTGTTCACGGACGCAATCTTCAGGGAGATTGCATCAGTCAGACGAGTGACCTCAGCCTGTGCCTCCGCACGGCATCTTAGTAGGATGTCAAGGGTTGGGAAGGTATCATCCATTGGAACGACCTCCCGCCAAGGTGATGGCTGTCCGTGTATCCTGAGCATTCTCATACTCACGCTCAGCATCAGCAAGGGCAGCAGTAGCACGGGCTGACTCAGCACACCGCTTCCCCAAAGCCTTGTACTCCTTGCCTGTGTCCAGAGTGGGCGAGGTGAACGCCCATGCATGGAACGCCTTGTCGGCTGCCGCCTTGCACTTCCATTCCAACTTACGAGCAGCCATCAGGCTTAGGAATGCGGCTCCGCATTCCCGCCACGACTGAATGTATGCTTCACTCTGCATCGCTGTCCTCCTGCCATGTACAATCATGGCATATCAAATAGGATACTCGGTACTTCGTGTTGGTGTACGATACACCACACGATTGACACTCACACGTCTCATCTTTCCACACTAAAGGATTACCTTCCCACATCTTAGTCCCTCTCGATCTGGGTATAGTACCCTAGTGAACCCGTGATTCGGTCTGTACCCTTACGGTACACTAGTACCTCAAACTCACGCTCACCCCCTGATGAGCGTTGCATTGATATACCAGTATCAACACGGTCTGTGTTGATAAGATCGAGGTGCGATCTAATGAGACGCATGACCTCATCGCGAGTCCCACACCAGCCAACTGGCTGGCTCAGGTCTTCACCGTGTGGTGTGAAGACGACCTTGAAGTTGTTACACATCGGTTCCCTCCATCTTCCTGATCTGCTGCGACAGACCGTATAGCCGCATCTCAAGGCGAGAGACAAGGCTTGCCGCCTCAAGGCGGCTGACCTCAGCCGCCGCCGCTGTCACTACTGTAGCCTCCGATGCGATACGGGCGTGATTCAGGTATTCCCTGCACGACACCCGCAGATCAATCAATTCATCGAGAGTCCGTACACCAGACTCTTTCTGAAGGGTGGTTAGTTCCTTCATCATGTCAACTCTCATCTCCCCTAACACCACGATGGTGTCTCCCGCCTGAGATGGCGGGAGATGGTACATCTCCGCATCAGCACGGTCAAGCCGTGCAAGATGTGACTCCAACCTCTTGATTTTTTCAAGGCTCATCGCGACTCCTCCTTGTTAACGGTGAATGTACTGATGTCGCGAGCGAACTCACGCATCTCTTCGAGCGAGAGTTCAACGCCTCGCTTGTTGGCGGGGAGATCCAACTCCACCACCACCACGCTACAACACATCGCTGCCAAGTTAAGTGGCAGTACACCCGCAACTCGACGCCCCCTGAGTTGGGTGTCGCCGTCTGTCACATGACTAAGAACCTGAGTGGAGGCATCAGCATAACCCTTCTCGATGAGATACAGGACGAGGCTATGGTGACGGGTCACCACTAGGTCTACCTTATTAGGAGCGGGGTCTACACCCCATCCCAGATCCCGTTGAGCGTATTCCCACTCAGACCTTGCCTCCTCCTCAGCCTGCCACTCGGCTGCCCATCGTGCTGACTGAGCACGGAGTGCAACCAGCACCGCCTCATGGGCTTCAGCCCAACCGTATTGGGCGGGAGTCTTCCAGATCTCCTCTTGAATAGCCCAAAGACGGTTGATCTCCGCCTCCTCTGCCGCCGTATCTCGATGGCGCTTTGAGATGGGGTCGCTCATCGAGCCACCTCACACAATTCGCGGGTCGATGACCCGTCTTGACGAGTCAAGATGCGCCACTCGTTACCATCCCGATCCACATAGCGGGTGATCACGGTATTCGCCGCCTTCCCCGCCGCATTGCGGCTAGAACGGGTGCTGCCGCGCTTAGCGCGGTGTAACTTGCTAGCGCCGATGATCGAACTGAACTTAGTAGGCATGGGGTAAACTCCATTAGAGGGAAGGTGGTAGAACGGCATTGATAGAGTTATCAATGTCGAGTGAGTGCGGAAAGGCTAGGATACCCGTCAAGGTAGCGAAGCCGTTGGTCAATCGTTGTCGAACATCAGTTGCAGCGCTATACACAAGACGCTACAGATGATCGCACTAAACAGGGTCATCATGCCCATTAAGTACATCATCGTCGCACCGCCTTCGATGAAAGGACGAGGTCGAGACGGGCTTGCACCGCTTCTACCAATCCCTTGCGGGGGAACGGCGCCATCACCTCGTTCAGACGCTTGACCCAAGAGGGAGCCTCCTTGCGATAGAAGGCTACCAATCGTTCGGCTTGCGACTCAACGGACTGAGCGCCGTAAGTCGGCGCAATAGCGTCGAAGATATCCACTAGTCCTTTCGTGTCCCCGTCGATGTTACAGAGTTCAACGGCGCAAGCCCTATCGCGAGCAGCGCCGAAGTCCCCGTCTGATTCAACGCATAGACGATGGGCGTAGGCTGTCAGTTGGCAAGTCATGGGAAGACTCCATTAGAGGGAAGGTGCGAACGGCATTGATAGAGTTATCAATACCGATGAATGCGGAAAGGCTCCACCATCCGCTAGGATGGCAGAGCCGTTGGGGTAGGGTGAATGCGGGGCGGTTGCTTAACGCATAGCCTTGAGAATGTCCTTGAACGAGATCTTCGAGTTGCCGTCACCAATGACGGCGCCGATGGCTTGACGGGCGGTGAGGGTAAACCCCTTCACCTTCAGCGAGTAGTTCCAGCCGTTAATGAGACCACCCTTTCCTGCAACGATCAGTTCCCAAGTAGCGACAATCTTCTGAATGTCTTCGGTCACTTGGTCAAGGAAGCCCGATGGAATCGAAGATGACCAGATGCGGTCGAACACACTCATGTCGAACTCAGCGTCATCGCCGCCTTCATCGCGGTGCTTATCCAAAGCCTTCTGGGCTTTCTCAATCTGCTTCACGGTAACGGTATTGAGCAGCAAGGGACAAGCCTCGCTGCCAACAAGACCGCCACCGAAGGCGGCAACGCGATTGAAGGCGGCGGTCATCTCAGCAACTGATGCGAAGACCGTAGTGACCGATGGCGCAGATACGAAAGTGACTTTGGATGCTTTGGACATAGTGGTAAACTCCGATAGAGTGCGAAGGGTAACATCGAACGATGCTATACCCGATTGAATGCAGAACGACTCTGCTACCCGTCAAGGTAGCAAAGTCGGGCAACGACGATGAATCGGCGTTGTTCGTTTGGCGTTGGTCGGTCGGCGTTGAAACAAAGTAGGAGTTGCTATGACCCACTTCGAGTTATCGTATTTCATCCTATTCCATATTCTTGACCTGATATCGTCCGACGATGCAAGCATGGATTGATGCATTCACCCTACTGAACAGTTTAGAGCCTTTAATTCTCTTATCTGCTACGACTTCGGGGTGTTATACCAACCGTCATTAATCGTCCATCGAGACCCGTCAAGGTACTTCCGAATGAAACTTGTTTGATTAGGGAATATCTTCGCTTTCATGGTAACATCAAGGTTGATCCTCAATGGTATGGCAGTACCTTCCGTCTCCCCGCAACTTGGCAGGATCGAACTAGAACCGTTCATAGGAACTAGAACGATGCATCAAGCGCATCGGACGGGGCATCTTAGCAGAGTGATAGCCCTGCTAGCGAACCCTAAGTTATACAATCCACCGATGACCCGTGAGGGTAATATCGCCCACTAGCAGCACCTGCCGCCAATGGCTCTCTATCGGTGATTAGTTGTCTGTACTAGGCATCTTGACTGCCTACACTCATAGGTGGGGAGCGGGGAGTGTCCAACGGTATAGCGGCAATGTGGGCAAATTGGGGGGGGACACCGGTGGGGGGGTAGGGGGGGGTAAGGAAACCGGGGGGTTTGGGGGGGACCCCAGCTCAAATTTCTGACCCCTAAAGACCTTTTGCCGTCCAACCGGTTAGATCACGCTCACACCTATGCCCACGGGAGCGGAAGCTTATAGGTAGGCCCGGCTGAAGACGACAAAAGAAAACCCCCAGACCGCAGTTAAGCAGCCCGGGGGCAAAGGAGAGGCGGTGTTAGAATACGTATGTATAGCCCTATTAGGCTAGAAACGTGTAGAATTGATAGACACATCCTTAAAACGTGTCGAAACTATAACATGGAAAAAAAGAGACGGTGTATTATAGCTAGCTTTAGAGCTGGCCAAATAAAGAGAAGGTAGTTGAATCGTAGGTAAAGAGGGTGAGTGTAGTGTATGCAACCCCTACACACACTACACCACCCTTATTATCTACGGTAATCAACCTTGGTGCTTGTGAAAATCCATACAAAGTCCCCGTGGACTTTACATACCTTTCACATCGAACCCCAACTTATGTATCTTCACACATCGAATATAAGTGTTAGGTCCATACAGACAGTGGGACTGTCAGTATTTACAGAACCTTTATTCCATCTCTGTTATGCTTGTAGGCAGCTTGACCACTTATGCATGAATATACAGTGGAGTACTAGGAAGCCATTAGCCGGCCTACAGCCTAGCCCCCACCCATGACCCCCGCCAGAGTGGGTAAGACTCTGGCGGGGTATAGGCGTGGCTTAGAACGATTCTCTGAGCGTATCAATAGCCCAGATGGTTCCTCTCTTAGCACGGTCACCAGCGTTATTGATAGGGGCATCAAGTGGGCCGGGGATGTGAACTTGTTCCTTGAAGGTATCTTCACCGGTTACTGCTTCGTAGCTAGCATAGGCCCCCTGACGCATAGCAGCACCTAGCCACTGGTATGATCCCAATAGGGGCATACTGGTGGATACCTTAGTGATGTATTCGACCGGGTTACGCTCGAACTCCTCGCGGGGGTCTTCACCAGCGTATGCTCTCAGCATAGCGTTGGCTGTTACTTCCATTGCCAATAGTCCTGATAGGTGACGGGCGTAACTAGATTTTGTGTATCTACGGTTACGGCCAATCTCTTGGACGGAGTGTGACAATAGGAACTGCATGAAGACGTTCAAGGCTTTACCGAAGGTAGACTGGGCGATACGGAGATCCAACAAGGTTGGCTCTGTGTTGGTATGTCTTGTGGTCATACCGATGTATCCACCGAGGCGGGTGATGGCTTCCTCACGGATGGCCATCGTATCGGGATTCTCTTGAGCCCATGTCATGAGCTTGCGGACATCAAGCATACCATCCGTCATGTTCTTTTGATCCTTGGTAGCATCAATGAGAACTTGGATGTACTTGGGGTCTAGCAAGCCAGCTGAGCTTAGATCCAGAGCTTCCTTGGCGGTTAGGCCACAGCTTCTAGCAAGTGCGCTAAAGGATGGCAAGTTAGCGGCTGGGTTCTCCTGAAGGAGGGTAGCCAGACGCATGAACTTAGCTGAGTTCTTACTGAGGTTGAGTTGGGCGTTATGGATGTGGAGGGTCGTGGTTACCTTGTTGATAAAGGTAAGTGGACCGCCAGCCATTCTAGCTACCATGCTAGCACGGTTCATTCCTCGAGCGAACCCAGAGGTTTCTAACTCATTGATACCTGAGATGGCTTCCCATTCGTTTGCCCAGCTGGAGAACCAGCCGGACTGTTTGCCACCGAAGGCTACGTTATTGAATGGGTTGTCTGGCATCAGGCTAGATTTAGCCATGAGGTGTTCAGATGCCATGTGTCGAATCCAGTGAACTGAAGATGACATCTCTAGGATCTGGCTTCTCTTGCTATGTCTAGTCAGCTTTAGTGCCTTGAAGA
>Ga0102828_1000043_pt1 | contig 23546 bp, 22 predicted proteins | sample ColrivemetaGS541_FD_78196 | JGI IMG/M metagenome (GOLD analysis project Ga0102828, IMG submission 78196) | Estuarine microbial communities from the Columbia River estuary - Freshwater metaG S.541 | ecosystem: Environmental > Aquatic > Marine > Intertidal zone > Estuary | place: USA: Columbia...
AACCAGTCCATTACCGGTTCATTCTCAGGAAATGGTTCAGGTTTAACAGGTGTATTAGCAGGTGCTATCGCATTTGAAAATATTACCGGTAAACCAACCTTAGTATCAGGATCTTCTCAAATCACAATTACAGATACTACAGGATTTTCAGCTTTTAGTTCTTCTTTAGCAAGTGCAGACACTGCTATAAAAGGAACTGGTATTACAGGAGGTGATGGTATCACATCTAGCGGTACTATTGGCGGTAATAACCTAAGCATTTCAGCAGATGTAGATAATACCTCTATTGAAATTGATGGATCTGCTAAGATTAGCTTGAAAGCTACTTCTGTAACTGCTGGATCTTACGGTAGTGCAACAGCTATACCAACTTTTACAGTTGATGCTGACGGTCGTTTAACTGCAGCTAGTACAGCTAACATCAGTACTACATTATCAATCTCTGGTTCAACAGGCGGCGGTACAGTTGCTTTAGGTAGCCAGACATTATCAGTAGTAGGAACAGCTAACGAAGTAGAGGCTGTAGCATCTGGACAGACAATCACTATTGGTTTACCAAATAGCGTAACAGTTTCTCAAGATTTAACAGTTGGTGGTAACTTAGTCGTACAAGGTACAGTTACTAACATCAATACTACTAACTTAGATGTAGAAGATGCTTTCATCTTATTGAATTCTGGTTCATCTGCAACAGGTGATTCAGGTATCATATTCGGTGGATCTAATGGAGCAGTAGCAGCAGGAGCTGGTTTAATCTGGGATGCTAGTTATAACACTAATGACGGACGTCTTGCAGTAGTTGCTAACATGGCTTCTAACGCATCAGGAGCACAAACACCAGCTTACTATGTAGGAGGTGTATTTGAAGGAACTGAAGCAAACGCAGCAACTGCAGAAGCAGATCACGTAGGTAACATTAGAGTAGACGGATCAGATATATTCATTTACGTATAATATAAAATAAAGTTATGGGGTTACTGGAGAAACTTGGAGCAAAACCAAGTAAAAGCGAAGCTCAGTCGGAGTTCACAAAAAAGGAAATCGAGTTTTTACTCGCTAAACTTAGATCTGCGACTTATAAAGGGGATGAATTCGAAGCCTTTTATAATATATGGGTCAAACTTACAAATGAATTAGAGAAAAATAATTAAGAAGTGGGGGGACTGTAATAAGTCCCCTTACTATTTATAGGTACATTATAGGCCCGAAAGGGAAGTGGGCACCGCACATTGGTGTAACCAACCGTAATAGTAATACGAATGCCGAACTGGAAAAAACTCATCGTAAGTGGGTCTAGTGCACACTTATACAATCTTAATGTAGCTAGCGCTGTAACGGCTTCTTACTTTGTAGGAGACGGTTCCGGGTTAACTAACCTTAACGCTACAGTATCCGAACAAGCAACTGTATCAGATACATTTACTAGTACCTTAACCAAGGTAGTTAGTCATAATTTCTCTTCAAAAAACTTAGTCATAAGTATATATGATCAGAATGATAACCAGATTATACCGGCTAATGTAAATCTTACAGATTTAAACACGGTTACTATTACATTTAATCAACTATCTACAGGAACAGTAGTAGTTGCAAAGGGAGGTCATATTGTAGGAGGTAATGCTACAATATCACAAGTATCAACCGTTACAGATACCTTCACAAGTGCTACATCAAAGGTAGTCACACATAATTTCGATACAAGAAACGTATTAGTATCGGTCTACGATAACCAATACAATCAAATTATACCAGAAACAGTTAATGTTGCAAATTTAAACAGCGTTACTGTTACATTTACACAACTATCTTCAGGATTCGTAGTAGTAGGTAAAGCCGGACACATAGTTTCGGGTTCTGCCGCTAATGCTACTAATTTAGGCGGTCAAACTCCTGCATATTACCTAAACTATACTAACTTTACAAATATACCATCTACTTCTTATAGACAAACTATAACAGGTAGTGGACCTTTTACTATAACACATAATCTTTCTGAGGATTTCCCGGTTGTACAGGTATATAGTTCACAAAGAGAACAAATTATACCAGCTAAGATAACTTCAGCTTCAAGTAATGCTGTAGTAGTGGAATTTAGTGCATATATTTCAGGGAGTGTGGTAGTGAATAAGTAGATATTTATTAATAACGTAGCAAAAAGACTATAAAAGAAGAATAACATGAGAATTGACAATCCAATAGGTATTAACGCCGCACTGACAGGATCCTTTAGTGGGTCTTTTTATGGGAACGGTAGCGGTTTAACAGGCGTAGCAGCTTCTAACGTAGAGTATGCTAACGTATTAAATAAACCGACCTTATTATCAGGGTCTGCACAAATAGCATCCCAAATATCGGGATCATTTACTGCAGTATCTGCATCCATTGCTACTAGATTTGATAATCTAGGTACTAGTTTTGCAACTGATAGTGAATTAACAAACGTTTCTTCTTCTTTAGCAGGCAGTATTACTACAATTATTAATACCTTTGCTACAGATTCAGAATTAACAGCTGTATCTTCATCATTAGCTACTAGATTTGATAACTTAGGTAATGGCTTTGCAACTGATAGTGAATTAACAAACGTTTCTTCTTCTTTTGCTACAAGTATTACAAGTATCAATAACACAATAAGTAGTTTAGACAGTACTTACGCTACAGACTCTCAACTTACAAACGTTTCTTCTTCATTAGCTTCCGGTATAGCAACTATTAATAGTACAATAAGTAGTTTAGACAGTACTTATGCGACAGACGCACAACTTATAAACGTTTCTTCTTCATTAGCAGGAAGAATTGATACTATTAATACTACAATAAGTAACTTAGATAGTACTTATGCGACAGACGCACAACTTATAGCAGTTTCAAGCTCTATTATTAATACTATTAGTACTAATCAACAATCATTTACTACAGTATCTGGTTCATTAGCAGGAAGAATTGATAGTGTAAATACTACAATAAGTAATTTAGGAAACACATACGCTACTGATTCAGAATTGAGCACTGTATCAGGTTCATTTGCAACTAGATTAACAACAGATGAGTCAAATATAACGACTGCAACAACAACTAACACAACTCAAAATACTAGATTAGCAGCTTTAGAGGCAGCAACAGGATCATATCAAGCAGGATTAACATTCAATGATACTACTGGACAAGGTGGTATCGATTTTACTAATACATCAGGTACAATTACTGCTACAGTAGTAGGTTTAAGCACAGGAAGTAATGTTACATTTAACAACGTTACCATTAACGGCACTTCACAAGCACAAACCCCTAGTAGTAACGACAACTCTACTAAGATTGCAACAACTGCGTACGTACAAACAGAACTTACCGACTTAATCGGTGGTGCAAATGCTGCATTTGATACTTTATTAGAGATATCTGCATCACTTGCATCAGGTGATAGTACATTAAACACTTTAGTAGACGGCAAATTAGCGAAAGCTTCTAACTTATCAGATTTAACAAGTACAGGCACTGCTAGAACTAACTTAGGAGTGGCAATTGGTTCAGATGTTCAAGCATATAACGCAACACTCGCTTCAGTAGCAGGCGGCACCTACAGTGGTGACGATTCTATTACAACAATTGGTACAGTAATTGCAGGTAACGTAGCAGCTATACTACCAGCCGGTACTGTAAGTGGTTCATCACAAATTAATGTGGCATCTACAACGGGTGATATCGCATTAGGAACTAGAACATCTGGTAACTATGTAGCATCCTTAGTAGCAGGTACAGGAATAACTTTAGCAAACAATTCAGGAGAAGGAACGACACCAACAGTAACAAACTCTGCTCCTGACCAGGTAGTAGCATTAACTCAAGGAACAAACGTAACTATAACAGGAACGTATCCTAACTTTACAATTGCATCTACAGATACAAACACAACATATACAGCATCTACAGGTATAACCTTAACAGGAACAGCCTTTAGTATTGATAGCTCAGTAGTAACTTTATCTGGAACTCAGACATTAACAAATAAAACAATAGGCGGAGGTCAATTAGTAGACGCTTCTGTAACAAATGCAAAATTAGCTAACTCATCCATTACTGTTACGGCAGGAACAGGTATGAGTGGCGGAGGAGCAGCATCATTAGGAGGAACAGTAACTTTAACTAACGCAGGTGTTACTTCAATAACTACTAATACAGGTTTAAGTTCAAACGTAAGTGCAACAGGTGCAGTAACTATAACTAACGCAGGTGTTACTTCAAACGTAGCAGGAACTGGTATTACAGTATCAGGAGCTACAGGTGCAGTAACTATAACTAACGCGGGTGTTACTTCAATAACTACTAATACAGGTTTAAGTTCAAACGTAAGTGCAACAGGTGCAGTTACAATTACAAATACAATAACTAATAACAACCAGTTAACAAACGGTGCAGGGTATGTTACAAGTTCCGGTGTAACGTCAGTTACAGGAACAGCTCCTGTTGTGAGTAGTGGGGGAGCAACTCCAGCTATTTCAATGGCAGCTGCATCATCCGGAGTTAACGGCTATATGACTGGTGTATATGCAACTAAATTAGACGGTATTGCAACAGGAGCTACTAACGTAACAAATAACAATCAATTAACAAACGGTTCTGCATACATAACAGCAGCTTCTTCTGATACATTAACCAATAAAGCTGGTAACATATCACAATGGACTAATAACTCCGGGTACCAGACAACATCAGGTACAGTAGCTAAAGTTGAGAATACAGTGTCAGCCGGATCAGATGGAGATATACTTTATAGTAATATGGGTGCAAATGACCAGTTCCGTATTAGAACAGGAGGAGGTTCAAATGCTGGATATGTAGAATTAGCAACAGCAGATGATGGAACTGAACCAATCTATGCTAGACAATACACAGGTGTATTTACTTCACTTGCTAGAACAGCAGCAATCTTAGACGGGTCCGGTAATACAACATTCCCAGGCGATGTTACAGCTTATTCTTCTGATGAAAGACTAAAAGAAAATATTCAGAATATTCCTAACGCATTAGATAAAGTATTATCTTTAAACGGTGTAACTTTCGACTGGAAGCAAGAAGCTTTTGATGCAGGATTTAATCCTAAGGTTAAAGTAGGGGATGCAGGGGTATTAGCACAACAAGTACAAGCAGTATTACCACAAGCAGTTAAGCCAGCTCCTTTTGATATAGCTGCAGACGGAAGTTCAATATCAGGAAAAGATTACTTAACAGTTCAATACGAAAAATTAGCTCCATTATTTATTGAAGCAATTAAGGAACAACAAATACAGATTGAATTACTGAAAGCAGAAATAGAAGAACTAAAAAATAAATAAAATGGGTTTACGTTTAAATGTCGATCTAGAGACGAGCGCAGGACCTTCTCAAGAGGTCTATGCTCGAGTAGAAAGCATCAGTTATAATAAATTTACTGCAGCAGTAATGTTTCAAATTACATACTGGGTAGATCAAAATCATGCAATAAAAGCCACAAAAACTTTTTTGGATGAAGAGCAGAGAAACATGGTAGGTTTAATTTACGATAGAGTAATGTATTACCCATCAGAAAGTTCAGATGAAACTGAGATATTTTTACCGCAATACTTAGATGTATTTGCAGTAAATGAAGAAGAGGTAGATATTCCTATATTAGAAGCTAAAATAGTAAAAAGAGAAGTACCCTATGTTAGTTTTGATGAGAACGGAGAAGAGGTAACATTGTATAGAACTATAACTGAAGAGAAACAAGTTCAAGTAGGTGTCAAAAAAGAAGTAAAAAAAGTAATTGATTACGGTGTTTCAAATAGATTAGCAGAATTTACTTACGAAGTTTTAAAAGGTGAATTAGCAAAATGGTTTCCTAAAGATAATATCGAAACAGTAAAATAAGATGTCAAGAAAAACGTACAGTGGAGCAAATATAAATTGGGGATCTTTCGACGAATGGTCAACAGCTGTTTCTTCAGACAGTAATACTTCTATAGCTACCGCAATGGGTAATATGTTCCCAGCGAACACTTCACCTTTTAGTGCAAGTGAATTAGCAAATAGTACGATTTTTAAAGGAACAATAACACCGCAAACAGGAGGAACAGTTTCAATAACTGCACCATATTCTGTAGCAGCAACCGGAAGTTCTATTACTGTTAAAAACGTTTTTCTAAACGCATATAATATAACAATAGTAGCAGCCGCTACCTACCCTTGGACATTTTCAGCATGGAGATCAGCATCTGGAGCAGGCGGAGTTGCAATATCAACCTCAGCTACATTCACTATCACAAACTCTGCTGATGCAGACTACAGTATATATTACGCATACTTTACAACTACCCACTCAAATCCTAACGCATAGTAGTTGGATATATGCATAAAAGTTCGTAAATTTAATAATTAATTGACTTAGTTTTGAAAGTAATTTGGGTTTTAGAAAATATTAAAGATGATGAGGGTATCTACGGAAAACTAAACACTCTCATGCTAATTGCTTCCATACAATTATGGAAGAAGAACCACCCCACAGACAACTGCGTACTCTACTGTGATAAATTGACCCTACGTTATATAGAACATCTCTCTATAGGTCATTTATGGGACAGTATAGAAGAGTACACTCATACGAGAAACATTGATAGAACCGTTTTTTGGGCGGCTTCTAAGGTCGCAGTTCTTTCCCAACAAACAGAACCGGTTATACTAATGGATAATGATACCTTAGTATATAAACCAATTACTCATCTTTTAGATAAGGATACAACATATGTATGTAATCTAGAAAAAGGTAGAGGATATTACCCTACCGGGTATGATGAGATAATTAAAAAATTAAGTTACCGTCCTCGATGGAAAACTGATTCTCTCTGCGTAGCATTTTTACATTTACCCGATCCGGAATTTACTAAGCTATATGCAAATATGAGTTTAGATATGATGGAAGAACTAACAGCTTTAGGGGCTCCAAATCCACAGTATTTAATTTTTGCAGAGCAATTATTTCTTCGACACTTATTAGAGGTAAAACAAAAACCCCTGAAAGGATTAATAAAAACATATTGGGATTGCCAGGCTTGGGAATGGGGAGAGGATCATGAAGACGGTTTATGGACTTACGAAGAATCCCAGCAATATTTTAAGCATTACGGACCTTTAAAGACTTGGATTATAAAAAATGAGGGAGACCAAAATTACGATCAAGTAATAAAAGAGTTGGAAAATTGCGTAAATATGCCTAACTTAGACCTATCGCATCTAACGGTTATGTAAATGTCAATAGTAGATTTAAAATATATACAAGAAAAAATAACTACTAATAACGGAACTCCAATAGAATATAGATGGACTCATGGCGCAACAGACAAACATCTAGGGGACGGATTATTAGTATATAGCATCATACAAATGATGCGGGCAAAGGTATGTGTCTGTATTGGTAGCGGCAGCGGTTTTATCCCTCGCATCATGACACAGGCTAGAATTGATTTATACAACCAAGGTATTTTTGAAGGAAATGGAGACTATAATTGGGGTGATATTGGTGCTACTTATCTTGTTGACGCTTGTAATGGCGTTGGGGGCCCTAATGATTTGGATAATGAGGATTCATTCTTCCGCAAAAACTTTTATCCTAGATTTATCAAATCGACTTCTGTCGATGCCTATTATAACTTCTTTGTTAAACAGGATATTCAAATAGACTTTCTCTTTATAGATGGAGACCATTCATACGAAGGAGTAAAGATAGATTTTGATCTATACTCTAATATACTTTCAGATAGAGGTATTATTGCTATCCACGACACAGATAAAGAATACGAGAAAGGACTTATTATTTCAGAAGATGCTAAAAAAGATTACCACAAGTTTGACGGACCTTCTACATTTATAGAAGAACTAGGACCAGAATGGAAACTATTTAACTTCTTTAATGAAGGTATTTTAAAAAGTAAACCATCTTCTACAGGACTAACATTAATACAGCATGCTTAACTTAGTAACAGTCGTAGGACGTAACACCCACATACTACCTCATATGTTAAAACACTATGAAGGTAAAGTAGATAAGATGTATGTAGCTGTATACCGTCAAGATGAAAATGATGGAATACTAGAAGAAGTTTTAGACTTAGGCATTAAACCTTATATTATAATTACAGATCAAAAGTACAACTGGGAAAGAGTTACTGAACTGTATAATTTTATAAAACAAACAAGACCTAAAGACTGGTGGATAGTCGCAGATGATGACGAGTTACAGGTATACCCTTATGAACTACCAGAGATAATTAAGGAGTGTGAAAAACAACATTACGATTTTGTAACAGGAGGTTTTTTAGATAGAATAGGACCTGACGGTATCTTTCCGGAAGTAACTAGAGAGACAGATATACATGCTACATTCCCGTACGCAGGATTTTTTAGATACCCGATGTCAAATGCTTGCCCAAATAAGGTAACACTTATGAAAGGGTACCAAGATGTGACTTACGGACAGCACTATGCCGACTTTAAAGACGGTTCTAACAGCTGGGGAAGATCGCACCGAAGAAGGTTTCCAATAGAAGAAGTATTTACTCAAGTACATCATTTTAAATGGGATTCAACCTGTATAGAAAGGATAAAGGAAGTAGCTAATATAGACCAGCCATGGGCTTATTCTCAGGAATACTGGACTATGTACGACGCTATTAGGGTATTTGGATGGAAAATTGATATATGTAATCCTGAATTTAAAGTTGAAAAATTGAATAATTTTTCGTATATTGATTATATGGATTATTCTAAATGGAATTTATTAAGAGATAAAATTGTTACAATATGAGTAAAATACTAAAACAAGATGAATTAGACCTAATCGCTTTAGAAGAAAGAAAGGTTAGAGCTCTAGAGAAAATTGCAGCATCAGTAGATGCATTAACTATTTGGTTTGAAGAAGTTGACAAAGATGATTGGAGCGAGCGTATCCAGTTCTACTTGAACGAGTTTCATAACTTTCAGAAACCAAAAGATCCAACTATAAATGGATAAACTAGGTATTATAGTACCTTATAGAGATAGACCTCAACAGCTTTATGATTTCAAATTAAAAATTTCTAGTTACCTATTAACACAGGGAATTAACTACGAACTAATTATCGTAGAACAAGATTCCGATAAGAGTTTTAACAGAGGGAAGTTATTAAATATAGGATTTCAAAAAGCGAAAAGGTTAGAGTGTACCTACGTGTGTTTTCACGATGTAGATATGCACCCTATAAAAGTAGACTATAGCCCAGTAGATAAACCAACACAGTTGGCTAATAGGTTTGTATATGAAGAAGGAGTTAAGAGAACAGTAGCTGATGAGTATTTCGGCGGTGTTACTCTATTCCCTATCTCTCAATTTGAAGATATTAACGGATACTCTAATGAGTACTGGGGATGGGGTTTTGAAGATAACGACTTATTAGTTAGATGTAGAGAGAAAGGTATACCACTTGCAACAAAGTTCTATAAACAAAATGGAGTAAACGGTATAGGATTAGACTTTAACGGCGAGTCTTCTTTTGTAAGATTACCAAACGTTTGTAATTTTAGAAAACCTTTAACAATATATACTACATTTAAACCTTATAGAATAAAATCGAACCCTGTAGAGATTGCAGACGAACTAGCGGTTTATTCTATACCAGGACGAGATCTAAACTTATCCTACAATTCATTTAATACATATAAGTTTGAAACCTTTGATAAAAACGGAGAACCTCATTCTATTCACTCAAAAAATTTACCTCCCCTATCTGCTAAGAGTATAGTGACTATAAACCCTAAAACTAAGAAGATAGAGTTCTACCTTAATGGAGAAAAAGTTGGTACAAAAGGAATAAAAGATACCTTACATCCATATTGGGATCAAAAATATATGTACCTAGGAGTTGGCGATCCTTTAAGAGAAAAAGTTCAAAAATATTTTTACGGTTATATAACAGAATTTGCAGTATTTAGTAGAGAGTTAACTATAGAAGAAATAAAAAGTTTAAATAATAACTCTAGACATAGCTTAACTCAAGAGTTTGATAGATATAGCCCAGGTAATGAACTTGAAGTGTACTACGACGGACGACATACTAGCGGTAATACCTTAGTAGACTTAAGTAAAAATAATAAAGATGGACAACTAATTAATTGCGGGTTAGTAGAAACATACCAACCTCAAGAATATATACAGTTAGTACCTTCACGTAGGTATAGTACTTTTTCGGTTCTGAATCATAAAGAAAACGGATATAAAGACGGGTATTGGGTCAACTGGGCTAGTCGTGAAAATCAATTAAGGTATTATGAAAAGGTTCAACAAGGAATTACTCTTGAAAACGATGGCTTAAACAGTCTTAGATACTCTGTAAAAAGTTTAACAAGTAAGCAGAATTATCACCACTTAGTAGTTACGTTATGACAAAGCATAAACTGGGGGTCTGTGTTCCATATCGAAATAGAGAATTACATCTACATGAATTTATACCTAAAGTAGGAAAGTACTTAAAAGAACAAGGTATAGATTTTCAAATGTATTTCTGTCATCAAGTAGATGATAAGTTATTCAATAGAGGAGCAACAAAGAATATAGCTGCTAAGCATGCATTTGAAGATGGATGTGATTACATAGTATGGCATGATATAGATATGATCCCGGAAGAAGATTGCGATTATTCATACCCAGAAAGAGGACCACGTCATATTGCAACAAAGATCTCACAGATGGATTATGAACTTAAATACCACGAGTACTTTGGTGGAGCAGTTTTATTTACAAAAGAACATGTAGAAGCTACAAATGGTTATTCTAATAATTACTGGGACTGGGGAATGGAAGATGATGATCTGTTTTGGAGATGCCATGTAGAAGGTTTAACAAATAATACATACCTAACTCATATACCTCTTAAACAAAAGTATTGGAGTTTTAATGGAGAAGATTCTTATGTAAAAATACCTTTTCATAGAGAAATGAGAAGTTTAACAACAGGAAGTCACACTATATCAGTACTCACAAGAGCATTTCAACAACCAGAAAAAAATCCTATTTTCCTACTAGGAGATATAAACAATAGGTATGTTGAGTATCCTATTTTTAGACTACCGGGATATGATTACGGTATATCTTTTAATAATTCTAGAGCAATGACCTTAACCTTTTGGAATACTTTTGATGCACATAACTATATGTGGGTTAAGAGATATGATAATCAATGGAGTTGGGTAACAGCAGTTATAGACGAAAATACCAAAACAGCTCATTTCTACTTAAACGGAACAGAAGTAGACTCTAAAGGAGGATTTGGAAGCCCTTCACCTTTAGAATGGGAAGGTAAATTAAAGAGTTACGGAACTAATTCTGCATACTTAGGTATGACTCCTTCTTTAGAAGAAGGTAACCCGGTAAAGTACTTTAAGGGGGATATAGCTAAAGTCTATGCTTGGAAACGAGCCTTAAGTCCTAAAGAGGTAGCTAGTATACACCTCAACCTTCCTAAGCAAGATCTTGTTATAAGTTTAGATGCAGATTTTCCTAGAACCTCAGCAGAGTATTACGGAGTAGAGAATAAAGAAGAAACTTTTAGAATACCTAATTCAATAGTACCTTATAGAGTCGAGGGCAAGTTTAGATGTCTTCCACATGAAGACGAAGGAATTGTAGATGGAAGATTTATTAAAGGAGATACTACTGCGGCTAATGAAAGACGGTATGTACTACAAATGCAACAAGGGGAAGTTAAACATAAAGAAGACGGAATCAAGCAAGTGAAATATGAGTTAATAGAAACTACCCAGTTAACTCCATGGGCTAAAATGTTAAATATAACTTTATGAGTTTACAAGAAGTAAAGAATAAATTAGACGGCGTAGGATGTGGATTCTGTTTAGCAAAATGGACTCAAGTTACTATGCACTTAGGTATGGGAATGACACATTCATGCCACCATCCTTCTCCTCATAAAATACCTTTGAAAGAAGTAGAAAGAAATCCTTCTGCACTACATAACACCTCATTTAAGAAACAGAAGCGTAAGGAAATGCTAGAGGGTAAAAAACCAGAAGAGTGTAACTATTGCTGGAAAGTAGAAGAGAGTTCTAATTCATTTTCTGATAGAGTTTTTAAATCTTCAGAACCTTGGTCAATAGATCAGTTCGATAAGATTAAAGATAACCACTGGAGGGAAGATTTTAACCCTAAGTACGTAGAGGTTTCTTTCTCAAATACCTGTAACTTCAAGTGTGCTTATTGTGGCCCACAGTATTCATCCAAATGGGTAGAAGAGATTGAAAAACACGGGGCATACCCAACTAGCTACAATTTTAACGACATTAGTAATATACAGGCAAGAGGAGAAATGCCGTATAAGCATTCTGATATAAACCCATATGTAGAAGCATTTTGGAAATGGTGGCCAGACCTATATAAAGACTTACATACCTTTAGAATCACCGGAGGCGAACCTCTACTATCTAAAGATACTTTTAAAGTTTTAGAATACATTCAAGACCATCATCATAAGAATCCAAACCTATCTCTTTCTATTAACTCTAATCTTGGTGTTCCGGATAATCTTATAGATAAATTTATTGAGATTGCTAAAGACCTTTGTGATAATGATAAGGTAAGAGAACTTACCATATTCACTTCAGTAGAAGCAAAAGGCGCTCAAGCTGAATATACAAGATACGGATTAGAGTATGATAAATTCTGGGCTAATATAGATAAAATACTAACTGCTTTACCGAAAGTTACTATTAATATCATGGCGACATTTAATGCACTTTCTGTATTTAGTTACGATGAGTTAATAGATAAGACTTTTGAGATGAAGAAGAAGCATGCTAACGGACAAAGATACTGGATATCTGCCTTACAACTTGATACCTCTTATTTAAGATGGCCGACACACCTATCTGTTAAGATATTAGAGCCGGAACATAAAAACTTAATTTTGAAGTCTGCAGAAAAGTCTTTATATTACGGTATAAAGGAATTTACAAAAGATAATTACGGATTCTCTAATGTAGAGATTCAGAAAATAAAACGCATTTACGATTACGCTACTTCGGAAGATGATTTTGATGTAGAGAGAAATAGAAAAGATTTTGTTATATTTGTAGATGAGTTAGATAAAAGAAGAGGAACTAACTTTTTAGAGACGTTCCCTGAACTAAACGAATTTTATGCTAAAATTAAATAAAGGGGAACCGTGGGTATTTTGGCCGAGTAGTATCTGTGATACGTTTCCTGAAAACCCTGGTAATAGAGTACTAAGAGGAGATTGTTATTTTGAATTTGATATTAGGTTTACATTAAGAGAAGAACCTATAGAAAGAAAAACAATCTTTGCTTTACTTCCTAAATATACAGGATTAGATATCCATCCAGAAGGAATGGTTTTTGCATATACAACAGAAGAAGAGACTGCTTATATTAACTTACCTTCTTTAATTAAAGTAGGAGAAGAAGTCTTACTAACAGTAGAACATCAACCAAATAGGTATTTAAGAATATTTATTAACAAAGAATTAATTGAAGAGGTTAATTTAGATAATAAGGTTTTTGGAATAGATAATAGCCCGCATATTATATTCGGAGCTGGTAACTTCCCTAAAAATGATTTTAACCTTAATTATGTAGATTTAGATCTTCATGAATTTATATTAAAAGGAATAACAGGAGTCATATGTCATCATACTTTTGAAGAGTTTATATTTGATAAGTCTGTTGATATTTCCGGTAACCTAAATTTTATACACAAATTATAATGGGAGTTTTCGCAAAAAAGGACGAAGAATCGTTCCAAGAATATAGAGAAAGGGTTATCAATAAACTATCCCAATCTTTTTGTGGTGCTAAATGGTATAATGCTACTATTTGGTTAGGTAACGGTACAACAGCAAGTTGTCATCACCCACCGGCACATAAAATACCTTTAGAGGAAGTTGCTAAGTCCTACAAAGCAATTCACAATACAACTTATAAGAAAGCTATTCGTAAACAGATGATGGAAGGAGAGCGTCCTAAGGAGTGTGAATATTGTTGGAAGATAGAGGATATGGGACCTGATAAGGTATCTGATAGAGTTTATAAATCAGTTATATATACAGATGAGGAATTAAAAAAAGCTAAAGTAGAGTTAGGGTATACAGAAGATGTAGACTTAAAGACACTGGAGATAGCTTTTGATCCGAACTGTAACTTTGCTTGTTCATACTGTAACGCTTCCTTTTCAACTACTTGGCAAAACGATATTAAAAAGTTTGGCCCATATCAGAATTTAGTATCTGATGGAGCCGGAGCCTTTCAACATGACGGAAGACATGCAATGCCTTATGGTAGAAAGAACGAAGGAAATCCTTACGTAGAAGCTTTTTGGAAATGGTGGGAAGCAGAGTTACAATACTCATTGAGAGAGTTAAGAGTAACAGGCGGTGAACCTACGATGTCACCAGACTTTTGGAAGCTAATGGATTGGTGGAAACGTAACCCACAGTGTGAAGTTCCTTTTGCAGTAAATTCAAACTTAGGGCAGAAGAAAGAATTATTAGATGCTCTTATAGAATCTACTCATAGCTTTAAGGATTTTAGTTTATATACTTCTTGTGAAGCAACAGGACTACAAGCTGAATATATTAGGTATGGTCTTGAATGGGAAACTTGGTTAAAAAATATGTACCGAGTTAACAAAGAAGCAAACGTAAAGTCTGTAAACGTAATGATGACTATAAACGGATTATGTTTATTCTCAATTACAGAGTTTATGGATGAGATGATAAAGCTAAAAGCAAAGCATGGAGCTCATGCGGCTATCATGTCTTTTAACATATTACGTTTTCCTTCTTTTCAATCTATAGTAACACTCCCTGTTTACGTAAGAATGGAGAGAGCTGCTCATATTGAAAAATGGTTAGAAGCAAACTGGAAAGGTGGTTTTAATGGATTACTAGATATGGAAAGAGACGGTATATTAAGACTAATTGAATACATTAAACAAGTAGATACAGGGCATGCTTTTACCTCATCACTAGAAAGTAGAGAAAGAGATTTTAAATCTTTCTACTTACAGTACGATGTTAGAAGAAATAAAGATATAATTAAAGCATTCCCGGAAATTAAAAAATGGTGGGATACTATACCAGAAACTAAGTTAGATGTTCTTAAAGAAGTAATAGACGGAGATGATGCTAAATCGAATAGATACGTACATGATGTTTTGAAGAAAGCTAAAGAAGAAGGTTGGATACTAAACCCACAATGGCATAACCCAGGATCACAAGAGTATATAGAACCAGATAATCAACAGCAAGATGATATGATTGACTTGATTGATTTACTAAAGAAAGAATCTGATCCAAAAGGACCAGGTATAAAACATAAGCTAATATGAAGTTTGCATTCGACAAGTATGTAGATTTAGAAGACTATACAAACCCTTACCCTCTTCCAAATGGAATGGTAGGGGCAGAAGATTTACCTAGAACTTATAATGAACTATCTAAGTATAATGTATACGGTTTTCTTTTTAAGAAACATTTAGATTACCAAGAACATCATTTCGGACACGACACTGTAGATAACCTTATAAACGGTCCTGAGAAGTTTATGTACTCAATTTTATTGAGAGATAAAACTACTTTTCATAAACTAAGTGATGAGAAGTACTATAAACTTAGCGATAAACTTGTTAAAGCAGTACAACAAAAACAAGGAGCAATATTATTAAGTCATTTATTTGAAGGAGATTTTAAGAAGAGAGATTATAGTGAAGTTGGTGCTATTAACCAATTTGCATTAAAGTATAATTTTAAAAAAGAAGATATACTGGTACTTTCCAATAACCTAAAATGGAATTACGAAGAACCAGAAAATGCCCTCTTTACAGTAAAAACCTGTAATTACTTTTTACTTAACCCGTGGTTTATAAAGGAAGACTTTTTAGACGAAGGTAATGATCAATTCTTTCGGATTGGATTTGAAGATAAAAGAAGGTATATAGGAGCGTACCCAAAACCTAAAAGATTTCTTTCTTTAAATAGAAGACCTAGAACCCATAGGATTGTACTCTTTACCGAGATAGCAAAGAACCCCCAACTACGAGATACATCAGTATTAAGTATGGGTAAACGTAGTTTAGATCCTAATCAAGACTTAGATAAAGACCATTGGGCTAGAACATATAATAACCCTTGGATGACTTTATACGATGCTTTTGTAGCAGATAACTATAAGCATGATAAAAAAGCAGGAATGGAGTTCCTTAGTAACTATAATAATGAAGAAGATTATTTTGTGGATTCTAATCTAGAATACAATTTAGCATTTAATTTAAACGAAACACTTCACTTAAATACTTTTGTAAACGTATTCACAGAAACTTTATTTGAAGAAGATACTATTTTTTTATCAGAAAAAATTTTTAAACCTATATACTGTCTACAACCTTTTATAGTATTCGGTAACCCCGGTACTTTAAAAGAGCTACAGAAGTTAGGTTTTAGGACATTTGGAGAATTTTGGGATGAGTCTTATGATCAAGAAATCTCTTTTACAAAAAGGTTAGAAAAGATTATAGAGATTATGAAAGACCTGGCTAACAAGACCCACGGTGAACTATTACAGATGACACGAGAAATGTCTGACATACTTGAGCATAATTATACGCATATGATACAAGCTAGTAGAGCAGAAGTATTTACATTAAAACAAACCCTTAATGAGCAATTCAGTTAAAGATTATAAGAAATCAGAACATTTCTGCTCTGCATTATGGATGCACCTGCACGTAGTAAATGACGGTAGAACATATCCATGTTGTATGACCCCTATAGATAATCAATCTACTCTAGGAAACGTAAATGACAACTCCTTATTCGAAATTATGAATAGCAATAAAGCTAAGTCAATGAGAAAAGGAATGTTAGAAGGTAAGCCACTTCCTTCATCTTGTTCCCGATGTGTAAGTAAAGAGAAGTCCGGAATGGGTAGTATGCGAATCGGAATGAATGATCATTGGTTTGACGAAGTTGAAGACTTAGTAGAAAATACAAAGGAAGATGGGAGTATAGATGAGTTAAGATTACTTTACTGGGATTTTAGATTTAGTAATTACTGTAACCTAGCATGTAGAACCTGTTCACCTTTATTCAGTACTGCATGGACTAAAGACTTCATTCAAGTATTTGGGGACAAGTCTGAACACTTAGGTTTAATAAATCTAGATGATGCTGATAACTTTTGGAAAAATATTGAAGAAACTATTCATACCGCAAAAGAAATTCATTTCGCAGGGGGAGAACCTTTAATTATGCCAGAACATTGGAAGCTTATTGAAATGCTTGAAGAGAGAAATTTGTATGACGTTAAGTTGAAGTATTCTACTAACGCAACAATGCTTGAGAATAAAGGAAGAAACATAATTGATGTTTGGAAGAAATTTAAACACGTACACTTAAGCCTATCGATAGACGGTACAGGAGACCTTTTTGAATTAGTTAGACATAACGGTAAATGGGCAAAGACTAGAGAAAATTTATTAAAGATAAATGAAGCAGGTATTGACTTCTGGTTACATCCTACAATAAGTCTTTTAAATATATTCCGAATAGATCAAATGCATAAAGAGTTTTTTGATATGGGATTAATTCCTATTCATAAAAAACCTCACGAACAGTATCCTTTTGCTCCTAGTCACTACTTTACAAGTAGGTTCCATATCAACCCGGTATTCTTTCCAATGTATTACGCTTTAGAGACTCTACCAAAAGAGTTAAAAGAATTAGCAACCGAAAAGATAACTAAGTACGGTAGGAGTATGGAAGCTAAATACGGTATACCATTCTCTGGATGGGAATCCTTATTGGATATTATGAATAAGAAAGAAGGTAATCCTGAGTTTTTCCAACGATTCATAACAGTAACAAAAGATTTAGATAAAGTACGCAATCAAGACTTTTTAAAACTTAACCCAGAATTTAAGCCCTACTTTTAATGAAAGATATAATTTGGAACATAGATACAGTAAAGTATTTCCGCGAAGTCATGAGACAAGAGTATAATACTATTTTGACTTTAGATCCATGGGCTGACGGTGCATTAAATAGATACACACAGTTTACTTCTTATTCAGAACAAACACAGACGATAAAAGCAATTGAGGATAAAAAAACACAGTTAAAATTTGAAGATGTAAGGTACTACATAAACGATTATGCATGTAGAGGAGATTGGAGTATAAACACACCTCATTCAGACCATTTAAAGATAGCAGTATTCGGATGTAGTTTTACATTCGGAGTAGGTATTGATGAAGAACAAACTTGGCATGCACAAGTAAAAAAGATGCTCAAAACAGATAAACCTATACAGTTGATTAATCTAGGGTACCCGGGTGGGAGTATAGCTAAGTGTTTGAAGTTATTTAAGTACCTTACAGATGTATACTCAATTGATATTGCGATTTTTTTATTACCAACTCATTGGAGAGATGAATACCCAGAACATACTAATAAATTAGGAACAAACTACCATAATCTTATACCAAATGTAAGCCCACATCTTTTACAACTTAAGTGGGAGCAATACTATATGTACGCTACAGAAGAAACTCAGATATATAATGCAGTACGTTCTATTTCGCATATTGATGCAATCGCACAATCTAAAAATATAGAAACATACTTTAGTACATGGGATTTCCCTTTGTATAGTTATTTAAAAACAAATTATTTAACTAAAAAGCAAATACTTCCTTATTATGAGTTTTTAGAAAATCATAAAGGAATTAAAGCCGGTTTTGCTAGAGATGGGAAACATCCAGGACCTTTAAGTAATGAACACTTTGCTAATCAAATTTTAGAACACTTAACTACTTTTTCTGAAAAGAGAACAGCTAATAAACCTATTAAACTAATTTAACCTATTTATATAAAAATATTTAAGAAATGGCAACTAAATACACACTATCTTATAATGCATCAGTAGATCTAGGATCTGTTCGAAAAACATTAGAAGAATTACAACCAGGAGAATCTATCATTACATACAATACAGAAGAAGGTATATTTGAAATATCTGAGATAGTTTCTGTAGAAGTTGATCCGGATGTAGATTACGAAAAAGACTACCAGGGTATAAAAATAAACTACCTCCCTCAAGTATTAACATTGGATTCTATAATTTACGTAAAAGAGGAGTTAGAAGGAGATGTATTTTTAGGATACTTTACAGATGAAGCACCGGAAGTAGAAGGTATTGCTAACAAAAAATTAGTAAAAGTTCAAGCCGAAGTGCACAAGATGTTTGACGGACAAAATTGGGTAACTATTGACACACTAGGAGTTATGGCATGTCAAGGTAGGTTAGCACATATTACCGTTGCTAAAAATCATTCACTATTTACAGGAAACCCATTATTATCAGACTATAGAGCAAAATAATAAAATGGAAGTAGGTTTTATTGGAATAGGTAAGTTAGGAAAAGATGCAGCCGAAGTAATGGCAGAAAAGCATAACGTTGAAGGGTACGATATAAATAAAGACGTAGCCGCAACAGTTAGTTTTAAAATGGTTAACAGTATAGAAGAACTGTGTAAGAATAAAGATCTAATCTTTATAGCCGTACCTACACCGCACCATCCTGATTATGATGGAAGATACCCAACATCTCACCTACCTAATAAAGATTTTGACTACAGCATTGTTAAAGATATCTTAGAAAAAGTAAACGAATATACAACAAAAGACCAACTAGTAGTATTAATCTCAACAGTACTACCGGGTACTATTAGAAGAGAGTTTATACCGTTAGTTAAAAACTACCGATTTATATACAATCCCTATTTGATTGCAATGGGAACTGTAAAGCAAGATATGATTAGACCTGAAATGATAATAGTAGGGACTGAAGATGGAACACAGACAGGAGATGCTAGTAAGTTAGCAGAATTTTACGGAACATTTGTCTACCCTAAGACAAGGTATGAAGTAGGGACTTGGGATGAAGCAGAAGCAATTAAAATATTTTATAATACATTTATATCAACAAAAGTAGCTCTTGTCAATATGATTCAAGATGTTGCCGAAAAGAACGGTAATATGAATGTAGATGTAGTAACAGGTGCATTAGAAAGATCAACATACCGAATACTAGGACCTGCTTATATGAAAGCCGGAATGGGAGACGGAGGTGGATGTCATCCTAGAGATAATATAGCATTACGTTATATGGCAGAACATTTAGAGTTAGGTTATGATCTTTTTGATTCTATTATGAAAGCAAGAGAGATACAGGCAAAAAACTTAGCAGAAAAGTTGGTTTCTATAGCAAAAGTTCGTAACTTACCTATAGTAATACTTGGGAAGACTTACAAACCTAAAGTACCCTACGAAGATGGATCATCCTCTATACTGGTCGGCTACTACGTAGAACAGTTAAGTGTAAGTGTTTGCTACGACTTAGAAGACCCTATCGAAGGTGTTTACCTACTAGGACATTATGGAGAACATTACGATTATAAGTTCCCTAAAGGTTCAATAGTACTAGATCCGTGGAGAAGCTTTAAATCAAACGATATTGAAGTTGTATATTACGGTAATACTAGAATAAATGGCTAGAGCTATAATCATATCAGGATTACTTCATAACCTTTCAGATAATTTTATAAGATTTGTAGAGGATATAGGGGAAGAAGTAGATACATACGTACATACTTGGAATGATATAGATAATTTAAGATGGGTAAACAAATTACTGAGGTACCAAGATAGAACAAGAATAACAGTAAACATGGAAACATGTCCTGATTTTGAAAAAAAATATTTAATATTACATTCTACCTATAAAGCAGTTAATCTAATTCCTGATTTAAACAAATATGAAACTATTATTAAATTTAAACCAGATCTAGATACAGATTATATACCTTATAATAAGAAAATTGAAAAGTACTATACTGAGGGTTATTTACATTCCTACCCCTTGATGAAAGATAAGTCTAGAGAAGACTTTATTTACGGTAGAGTGTTATATAAGACAATAGATGAACGAATGTTCTCTGCTTATCCTTCAGCAATAGAAAAACTATTTTTAAGACCTTATAACGATTATTTCGATGATATTCATAATCTAGATAAATTTTTACAAAAAAAGTATACGAAAGACTATGAGGGGAGTATACTCTGGACTAATTATATAAAAGAAAGAGAATTAGATATTATACAGGATCTAACACTCCAAATACCAAACTGTAAATCTAAAAGTTATTAAAATGTCACAAGAACAAAAGTTACAACAAGAAGAGATAGACAGTATTAAGATGATACAGTCTCAAAGAATTAAATTGAACGAAGAGCTAGCAGCAATTTCTTTAGCTGAATTCGAGTTGAAAGCTCGTAAACAATTAGCAGAAAACTTTTACAACTCGTTAAAAGAAACAGAAAAATCCATCGCATCAGACTTACAAATTAAATACGGATTTCAAAAAGTTACTCTAAATCTAGAAACAGGAGAAATATCGGAGGCTTAGAGAATAACAAGTAGAGTGTTTCAGCTGAATACACCTATTTATATACGTAGTTAAATTAAATCTTTTGAAAAGGGTTTCGAATTTATTAAGATATTTATTTTAGAACCCAACTAACAAATAATAGAGACATGGCAGAAACATTAATTTCACCAGGTGTATTAACGAGAGAAAATGATATTTCGTTTATCCAACCACAAGCGGCTGCAGTAGGTGCAGCGTTTATTGGTCCAACAGTAAAAGGCCCGGTAGAGCAACCTACAGTAGTAACTTCTTACGGACAGTACCAAAGATTATTTGGAACCACAATAGAATCTGGTTCTAATAGCTATGAGTATTTAACATCAATCGCAGTAAAGAGTTACTTTGAACAAGGAGGAAACACAGCATTAGTTACTAGAGTAGTATCCGGCTCTTACACAGCAGCAGATAATACTACATTAACAACTGTAGGTGCATCATTTACTAATCCTTTCCAATTGGAAACATTAGGTAAAGGCGCTATCTATAATAATGCAACTGGATCTGCTTCAACAACAGCTGCTCATAACGCAGACGGTTCTCTTGCTTTAGGTAATGCTGATAACATTAGATACGAAATCGTAAACGTTAATAATACTAGCGGTACATTCTCATTATTAGTACGTAGAGGAGATGATAGTAGAAAAAATAAGATTATCTTAGAAACATTCAACGATCTATCATTAGACCCAAATTCAGAAAATTATATCGAAAGAGTAATTGGTAACCAAGCTGTATCAAAAACAGTAGAAGGTTCAGAAGTATTTGTTAGTACAACAGGGGAATATGTAAACAAATCTAACTATATTAGAGTAAAGGCGGTAAGTCGTCCAACTTTAAACTACTTAGCTAACGATGGTGTAACAGTTAATACCTTATCCGGAGTTTCTCTTTCAGGATCTCTACCGGTAGCTCAGTCAGGTTCATTCTATAATGCAACAGGCTCACCATTTGCAGGAAAAGGAGAAGGAGCTAAGTTCTTCAAGTATATCACTAATACAGATACACAAGGTTTAGTAGCAGCAAATTATGCAGATGCTATTTCAATCTTAAATAACAGAGACGAATACCAATTCAATATAGTAACAGCACCAGGTCTTGTTTATGACTTCGGTACACATAAAGCACAATTAGATTCTATCATATCATTAGTAGAAGGTAGAGGAGATGCAATCGCAGTAATTGACTTAGAGCAATACGGCGCAACAGTATCAAACGTAACAGCAGCAGCTGGAACGGTTAACTCTTCTTATGCAGCAGCTTACTGGCCTTGGTTACAAACACAATCTGCTACAGGTAAGAACGAATGGGTTCCTGCTTCAACAGTTATACCGGGTGTTTATGCTTTCACTGATAGTGCAGCGGCACCATGGTTCGCACCAGCAGGTTTAGTTAAAGGAGGTATTCCTAACGTAATACAAGCAGAGCGTAAAGTAAGCCGTGAGCAACGTGATTTACTATATCGTTCTAATGTTAACCCAATTGCTACATTCCCTGGACAAGGTATTGCAGTATATGGTCAGAAGACTTTACAGAAGAAAGCTTCAGCTTTAGATAGAGTAAACGTTCGCCGTTTATTAATCGAATTGAAACGCTTCATTGGAGGTCAAGCTAACAACTTAGTATTCGAACAAAATACAATCGCTACAAGAAACAAATTCTTAGCAATAGTTAACCCTTACTTAGAATCAGTAGTTCAACGTCAAGGATTATATGCTTACAGAGTAGTAATGGATGATTCTAACAATACAGCTGATATCGTAGACAGAAATCAGATAGTAGGTCAGATCTTTATCCAACCAGCTAAGACTGCAGAATTCGTAGTACTTGATTTCACAATTGAACCAACAGGAGCAACATTTGTAGCTTAATTAAAATAATTGATATTTATATAAAACAGATAATAAAATGGCAGTATTAGATTCTAACGAAATTATGTTCAGAGCCTTCGAACCGAAGGTACAGAATAGATTCATCCTATACAGTGACGC
>Ga0102828_1000047_pt1 | contig 22574 bp, 32 predicted proteins | sample ColrivemetaGS541_FD_78196 | JGI IMG/M metagenome (GOLD analysis project Ga0102828, IMG submission 78196) | Estuarine microbial communities from the Columbia River estuary - Freshwater metaG S.541 | ecosystem: Environmental > Aquatic > Marine > Intertidal zone > Estuary | place: USA: Columbia...
AAAAACTTGTGATGTAATTGATAAAATTCTAGATGAAGCAAAAAATGATATTATTAGAGAAAATTATGATAAAGAAAAAAAGGAAATTATAGTTGATTTAGTATATAATAGAATTAATAGAATTGTAACAAAATTTGAAGAATTATTATTTCAATTTAATGTATTGTATAAAAAAAGAATTATTATTTCATTAGATTCATTTGGGTATAATGAAAAATTAGATTATCTTTTAACTTTAGAAGAGACAAAAGAACAAAATTTAGATATGGATTCTATTGATTAGTTTCTTCTTGATCAGAATCGGGATATTTTTTCTTACGTTCTAGTTCAAGTTCTTCAAGAATTTCAATAAGTTTAGAATGCCATTCATTAATTTTGTTTTCTTGTTCATCAAGTTCAAGAGGCCAGAAATTATTTACTAGTCGCCATCCACAAACATGTTTATCTTCTGAATTTGATTGAAGATATACTCTCCACAATCCTTTTCGTTTAATAGCATGATTTGCAGCCCATTCAAATTGATCATCATAAATACTTCTGCAAGTAAAATTACCTAAATCTTTCATTTGTCTATGTGGTTCTTTACAAGACATATGATCTTTATCAATTTCACCTGAAGTACGACGAACACAATATATAGTATCTACATATTCATTAGGAACTGTAACTGTTTGTTGTTGTCTTACAATAGCTTGACCCATCTTAACTTAGATGAATAAAATGAAAGTAAATCCGTTTTCAAAAAACGAATTAAATACATGATAATTTAAATAATAATAAGGATGGATCCATTATTTGAACGACGTCAATTAACTAAAAAAGTTCATATTTATTCAAAATTTCTTCAAAAGAATATGAATGCTGTTATTTTAGCTCAACTTAAAATGAATGTTGAAGGAAAATGTTCATCTGAAGGATTTATTCAAAGAAATTCAATTACAATTCTTGATTGTTCTCTTGGGAGAACTAATTATGTTAAAGGTGGTGTAGATTATGATATTACATTTCAAGCAGATATTTGTTTTCCTCATCGAGGACAAAAACTAAAAGCGCCAATGACTCTAAAATCAAAAGTAGGTATTCATGCTGAATTACCACCATTAAAAATTCTAATTCCTCGTGATTTGCATTTAGGTAATAAAGAATTTGATGAAGTAAAAGAAGGTGAAGATTTAGAATTTGAAGTTGTTGGTTCAACATTTAAACAAAAAGATACTGAAATTGTAGTTGTAGGTAAATTACTATCAAGACCTGACGATGTTGTATTAGTAAAAGAAGAAGATGAAAAACAAGTAGTTGTAACTTCTAAAGAAACTGAAGAATCAGGTGAATCAGTTAAACAAGTAGTATTTTCTGGTCCAAGTGAAGGAGCAGTATTAGTTAAAGGAAAGCGTAAAAAACTTACAGGTAGTACTCCTTTAAAAGAAGAAACAAATGAATAAACAAAAGAAAGAATGGATGAAAGATCAGTTAGATTTAATGGATTCTAATCAACACACTCAAATTTTTAATATTATTAAAAAATATACAAATACATTTACAAAAACACAATCTGGTATTTTAGTATCAACTGATAATCTTTCTTCAGAATGTCTTGAAGAAATTAATAATTATATTAATTTTTCAATTGACCAGAAAAAGCGTATAGAAGAAGACGCAAAAACGCGTAAAACATATGAGAGATTAATCAGCGAATCATAAGTCAAAAACGAACAAGGTTTAATCCAAGTAAAATATAATAGGATATGGATACAATTGTGAGTCCAGAAATACTTCTTCTTTTAGAAGAGTTTATTAAGATAGCAAAAGAAGACCCAAAAGCAGAGTTAGAATGTAAACTGCTTTCGGGTAAAATTTATACTAAAGATGTTGCTGATCGTATTTTAAAAGCTATTCATACTCTATCTACAGGTCTTAGGTGTGAAGAAAATAGATTATCAATTTCTTATGCAGATTCAACACGCGTTAATGTAATGGGTTCAGAAAATATACATAAATTATGCTCTACAAATTCATTTCGTAATATTCCTTTAGTAGTAGAAAAGAAATTGAAATATTTTGAATCACATAAAGGTAAGAAAGATATTATTGATGTTCCTGAAGGTAATATGAGATTTACATTACGTTCAGAAGAGGAGATTCGTAGAGATTGGGAAGGTAATCCAAGTGATTCTAAAACACACATACGTTTAATTAATCGTAAATGTTTTGGAACATCTGATGGATTATTTCGTATTGATTTCTCTATAGTTAAAACAAGAGGTGTAAATTCTAAACAAACTATTAAAGATCTTTTAAAATTACCTCATACATATGAACTTGAAATTGAATTTCTTAATAAAAAAACTGAAATTCCTGAGAAAATGATTATTCAAGAATTATTAAAAATACTTACTAGTTTATCACAATCATTTTATCAATCACCTTTTCTTCTAAAAGTTTCTGATATGAATAAATATGAACAAGAATTCAAATTATCAAAAAATATCTTTTATGATTTAGTAACTTTGACAAGACGTCATATTAATCCTATAAATCCTCATAATATTTCTAAAGGTTATACAGTTACAAATAAAGCAGATGGTGAAAGATCAGGATTATATGTAGCAAGAGATAGAAAATTAATTCGTATTGCAAAAAACAATAAAATTACATGGACAGGTATTGTTGCAAATGATGATTCTCATATTGGTGATTTTATTGATGGTGAATTTATTCCTGAAAAGAATTTATTTTGTATCTTTGATGTATATAGATTTAGAAATAGAGATTTGAGACAATTACCTTTAATGAAAAATGATGAAGATACTATTAAAAACCCCCTAAATTCAAGATTAGGTTGTGCTAGATTATTTGTTGAAGATATTCGAACACAATTTATGATGTTGCCTTCATTAACTCCTCTGAGAATTGAAACTAAATTATTCTTAGCCGGGGATGGTGCTTCAATGGAAGAAGCTATTCGTACAATGCTAGCAACAGAATTTGAATATGAAATTGATGGATTAATTTTCACACCTAAATCTACTTCTGTAGCACCATCAGAAGATAGAAAAGGTAAGACTTGGTTACGTGTATATAAATGGAAACCTTCAAATCAAAATAGTATTGATTTTCTTTTGAAAATTACTGCAGATGAAACTTATGATACATTAATAGATAAGAAAGTAAGACGAGGACAATTATATGTATCAAGAACACAAGGTGACGATATTATTTATCCTCGTGAAACTATGAATGGTGAATATACACCTATTGTACTACCATCAGATTTACAAAAAGTAGCAGATACAAATACACGTATTCCATCACCATTTCAACCTAATGTTCCTCGTGATCCTGATGCTTATAAGATTCTAGTTCCTCTAAATGAACGTGGGCAAACAGTAGATAAAGAAAATAATAGAGTTGAAGATAATACTATAGTTGAATGCTCATTTGATATTATTAGTCGTAGATGGACTATTATGAGAACAAGATATGATAAAACTTATCAATATCGTGCTCTAAGAGAACCTCAATATGGTAATGATATTTCAGTAGCAAATAATATTTGGACATCTATGCATGTTCCTATAACTGAAACAATGATTACAAGTTTCACATCTTCTCCACCTGATGAATCTTATGAAGATGATATGTATTATAGAGATGATTTGAAAAGATGTTCAAGAGTATTTAGTGATGTATATGATTTCCATAATCGTGTAAAAGAAGAATTATATAAATCTGTTATTAGTAAAGGTTCTACTCTATTAGAATTAGCAGTTGGAAGAGGTGGTGATTTATATAAATGGAAAAAAACACAACCATCAAAAGTTGTAGGTTTAGATATTTCTCTTGCAAATATTATTTCACCTACACAAGGTTCAGCAACAAGATATTTAAATGATCGTAAAAAACATCCTGAAGATTATCTTCCTCCAGTTTTATTTCTACAAGGTGACATGACTATACATCCTTTATTTCAACAAGATGATAAATACATGCCTATTTTATTAGGTAAAGAAAAAGCAACAACTAAATATTTAGCTGAATTTGAAGGATTAAATAAATTTGATAATATTTCATGTCAATTTGCTATGCATTATGCATGTGAATCAGAAGAAACCTTTCGAACATTTGCAAGTAATTTGAAAGATCAAGGAAAAGAAACATTCTTTGGTTGTTGTTTAGATGGTAAATCTGTCTATACTTTATTAATTGGTAAGAAAACACATATGTTTGGAAAAGATCGAGAAGTATGTGGTGATTTTACAAAAGAATATGAAGATAAAGAATCATGGAGTGAAGAATTTGGTATGGGAATAAAAGTATTCTTAGAAAGTTTTGATAAACCTACTTTGGAATATTTAGTTCCATTTGAAAAAGTTACTGATATTTTAAAAGAATTTAATTATGAATTAGTTGAAACTAAAATGTTCAATGAACTTTATTCACAACAAACAAATATTATTCTAAATCAACAACAACAAACATTCTCATTCTTAAATAGAACTTTCATATTCAAGAAATCTAAAGAACCTGAACCTGAACCTGCTAAAGAAGAAGAACCTGAACCTCCTAAAGAAGAAGAAAAGAAAGTAGTAATTAAAGGAATACGTAAATTGAAAAAGGGTGGTGGAGAAGAAGATGAAAAACCTGTAGTATTATTCTTTGGTGAAGATGCATCAGCAGGAGAGCATAGAAATTTCAGTCCTGATTCTGCACATGCAATAGTAATTGATGATGAAGAATATAATACATTAACACATTATTTAGAATGTATGAAATCTAAGGAATTTGATGATAAAGAAACTCTTGAGAAAATGATGAAATCACCAACAACTAAAGCAGTTAAAGCTCTTGGTAAAAAAGTCCAGAAATTTGATTCAACGAAATGGAATGAAAAATGTCTTGGATATTTATCGAAAGGATTAAGAGCAAAATTCACTAAATTTCCAGAATTGCGTAAACAATTACTAGAAACTGAGGATAAAATTTTAGGTTATGCTGATCCTCGTGATGTTATTTTAGGTATTGGTTGTGCTATGGGAACACCTAAATCATTAAAATCATCAAAATGGAGAGGTGATAATCATATGGGAAAACTTTTAATGGAATTAAGACAAAAATTAAAAGAAGAAGAAGAATCTAATAATTAAATACTAGGTATAACCACGAAGTTGAGGAAATAAATTTTTCATATCTTCTTCTGTTAATCCAGATCTATAAGGAAAAATCATTAGATAACCTCCAGGAACAGTCGGTATAAAAACACCAGATTGATATGTTAAGAATGAACAAACAGAAGTAACTGTATTTAGAGTATCAGAAACAAAAGTATATGCCAATTGAGAAGTATTAATACCAATCGCACTATATATCTCCCCCATATCACAATTTCCAGGACTAATAAAATAAACATAAATACTAATAGCATCACCAGGAAATGTATATTGCCCATAATTTAATAATGATTGGCCATTATTAATTCTTTTACCATTTAAATTTTTTGTTATATTTACAAGTCCACCTAATTTAATAGAAAGTTGTATATCACTATCTAGTGCTCCTACAACTTTACCAAGACCTTTCAAAGAAGCTATTTGACGAAGTCTAGCTATACGACGTGTATTAGAATAATCTTCTGTTGGCATTCTTATTCTTTATTATCAAAATTTTTATAGAATTCAGAATAAGAAATAGGTTTTTCAGGTGGAGGAGTATTATTTACAACTGGACCAACAAATCTATCAAATAATTTCTGTCCAATTAATTTTGATGCATCATCTTCAGTAATTTCATTCTTTTCAATTTGTCTACGTAATTTTAACATTTCAAAAAAAGTTTGATCTAATTTTCCTTGAATATGTAGATCAAATATAGTAGGAAATCTATTATAAAGAACTTCATTTTCTTCAGATAATTTTTTACGATATTCAGTAGGATTAGAAGTTTTTAATTTTTTATGTTTACGCATAGATGTATCCATATCACGAACCATAGATTGAATTCTCATAGAACTAATAATTTCTTCTTGATCCATTTGTATTATTTCTACGCTATACATTAAGATGTCTACAATTACCGCTAATGGACAAATTATAGAAGCAGCACATTCTGCTCCAAATGAACCACATGCGCCACAAAAAATGGCGGGTTCAGCAGTAGATGCTGCAACTGCTAGTTTGTCTGCAAAAATATCTCAACAAGCAGCTGCATCAAAATCTTTAGGGGCAGGACAAAGAGGAGCAGGAAGGCGTAAGAAAAGAGGTGGAGGAAATGTAGTTCCTCCTGCTATACCAACAGCAAGTAGTATTGGAGGTATAAGTCCTGCATTAGTTCATGAAACTGCAGTAAACAATCTAGCACAATTACGAGCAAGTGCTGCATATGATAAACATATAGGAGCACAACCTATGCAAGTTGGTGGTAAAAAGAAAAAAACTCGTAGAAAGCGTAATGGACGCAGTAACACAAGGAATCATAGGAGGAGTCGTAGGAGCAGTCGCTCTAATAAGCGTAAGCGTAGTGTCAAAGTATAATCCAACTCTATCTCAATTTATCAACTTACCTGAAACTCATACATGGTGGTTAATTATGTTAAGTGCTCTTACTATAGGACAACTATTCTTATCATACTTTATGGTTACTGCTTTGATGGAAGCACCTTCTCAAATAACTCCGACAACTCAGAAATAAATTCCAGACATTCGGAATGTTTCGTAATTCCTGTAAGAATAATTTTTCCAGTTCTGAAAACTTTAGCAGTTCTTTTTGATGGACCCATATGTATCTTAACACCAGGATATACGTCAGGATCATAATGAGATGTAATATGTTCAATATTTGATTTACGAATAGTATTATGAAGATGTTCTCTTGCAATAGTTTGATTTGATGATAATTTAGTAGTATAATTCATCAAAACAACTCTGTAATTAAGAATTTCATATTTCTCAGGGGTATCCTTTAAAGATTCTTGAGAATTATTCCAAATTTCTTGAAGAAGAATACGCATACAACATTCATGATATTTATCATGAAGAATACCAGTCATATGAAATACACCATTTTGAAAGATTTTAATTGTAATTTCTTTTAAAGGAAGTGAACTATCGCCATCATTTAACATAACTAATGTTAGAGAATTATGACAAAATCCTGTATTATTATTTGAAGGTTCTTTTTTAGATCGGCGTTTAATTTTATCTCGTTTACTTTCTCCTCGTTTAGGAAATCCTCGTTTTTCAATTTTAATAATATCTTTGTTAATAGGAAGTGATTGAAGAAGTAAAGTTGTATCAAATTTGAGATTTGTTTTGTAAAGAACTACCATCGTTGATAAAACTGGTACTTCCATTAGTATTTAAAGGTTTTTGTATGTAAAGTGTATCAATTTCGTTTTTCCATGAAAATGGTAAACTTTCAGTAAATCTACAAATTAGTCCAGTAGGAAACTTTCTAATTAATTTTCTTAAAATAACTTGTGATGTTGAATCTAACATAAAACCGGGTTCTAAATGTCCTAAAAAAATAGCACAGTTAGAATGGTGATTTACTATTGCCATTGATTCATTTGCTATATCATTTAAAGAAACTCTTGATAAATCTAAAAATGTTTTATCCTTAAATAAATCTTTAAACATTTCTTTAAACTCATTAAAATTACCAACAGTAGTTGATACAAACAACATTATTTAAATAAAAGTTTATAATGTTTAAGGTTTAACGTCTCCAAATCTAGGTTTATCTAATCTTTGTAGAGGAAGAACAGAACCTTCATATGGAACAAAAAGTCTTTTAGAATTTACATTCAAATCATTACCATGATGTTTTTCAATATATTTATTATTAGGAATTAAAGAACCAGCTTTATAAGGAGGTCTATTACCTTCTTGATATCCAATAGCAGTAAATTTACTAGGACCATATGTAGTTCTTTCAAAAGGAACATCAGCTTTAACTTCATGATTAGCTTTTAGAGGACAACATTTAGAATCTACAGATGGAATACGTATTGTATGATCAACAAATAAAGGTGGTCCAACTTGTCCTGTAGTATGAACCATAGGTTTTGTTTCATGACAGAAAAGTCTTTCACGAGTTATTGTGCTAGCATCTTTAGTAGGAATTACTGGAGACATAGGAACACATTTACTAATACTTTCAGGAGAATCAGAATTAGTTAAAAGTTTTCCTCTATAATAAGCTAAATCTCTATCAATTCCTACTGCGCCTCTATAAGCAGTAAAATCACTTGAATCTTTTGGTTGACCTGTTTGTTTTTGATAAGAAACAATTTTTTTACCTTTAGAAGTTTCTAGAATTGAATCTTCGCGCATAGTTCCTTTATCTGCCCCATCAATAGGAAAAAATCTAGAAGCAGTTAGACGTTTCTTTTTTGTAATATCAGAAGCATCTTGAGGCTTCAAAGTATTTAAAATTTTTGGAGATGCAGCCATCTTATTTTTTAAATATTGTGACGAAGACATTTGTTTAATCAAACTATATTTTTCTTAGAGCAAATCTACATGAGTTAGAAAATGGCGTCTACAACAAGGTCGATTAATACCAAGTTCATCAAGAGCTTTACCTTCAGCAGTTTTAGTTGTTGTAGCAGTCAAATATTCCATCTGTGTTTTTCCTTCTTTTTTACGATTTTTTTCAACTAGTTCGATATAAGCCATGTATTTACCTGCAATAATGTTATTACATGAAACACATCGAATTGGAATGATCATTTTATTTATTTAAATTAATATAAAAAGTATATTCGTTTTCTATCTTAATGAATAATAAGGATGAATAAAGATTCTCTTGGTGGATTATTTTTAGTTTTAGTTTTATTAGTAAGTATAACTCAACATAAATTTACAAAAGGGTTACTTGAACTTCTTGTAAAATTAACTAAACCTGGATCAACTATTCTTTTATTAGGTAGTTGTCTAGTATTATTTATGAAAGGGTATACATATACTGCTTTAGCACTTGGTCTTCTAAGTATATTTCTCTTAAAAGATATGTGGGTATTAACAAGTGCTCGTCGTCTATACAATGATGTTCAAAAAGATCAATCAAGATTTGTAGCATCTAATAGTATAGATTTACAATTTGCACAAAAATCTATTAGTCATGATTCACCTTCAATGTTATCTCCATCAAAAAGTGAAACTATGTTGATTTTCCCTCCTTCTTCTGAAACCTTGAAAGAAATGTGTGGTTAATTTACCAAATAACAGATAATTCAGTAGTAGACCAATATTCTGAAACACCAGAAGGAAGACGACGATGAATAATAAAAGGTAATTTTTGTTGATGAATTTCTTTTTCTGCTAATTTCCATACAAATTGAGGATCAGAAGTTAACATACCTTCAAGAGAAACAAGAGGTTTTGAACCTTCTGCGATTTGTTGTGCTCTTGTTCCAATCAAAGTAACATATTCATATTTTGAATAATATGGACGTGTTATTCTTGGATTTTCTAAAGATGCTTTAACTTGTTCACGTGATACAGGAACAACTTCAGGATGTAGAATACGCGATTCATATCGAATTTCTTCCATTTTTATTATTAATTAATCTAAATAGTTTATTTTCCGTTTTTATTCATAATGGCAACACAAAAAAGATATTTTCCTAAAAAGTATTTTCAAGGATTATCTGAAAGAAAAAAAACACAACGAAAGAATGAAATTAACAAATTTAGTTTATTTTCATGGAAAGATCCTAAAGCTTATACAGGATTTAAAACTGATAGAAATGTAACTACAAAAAGTTCAAGTTATACAATGAAATGGAGAAAAAAGTTTCCTGATTCTAAATCATTAGAAGAAAAATCTAAATCTACAGGAGTTCCATTAAAATATATTAAGGAATCATATAATCGTGGTATGGCGGCATGGAGAACAGGTCATAGACCAGGTGCTACACAACAACAATGGGGATATGCAAGAGTTCATTCATTTTTATTAAAAGGAAAAACTTATTATACAACTGATTCTGATTTAGTAAAAGAAGCTATTGGAAATTCTAAAGAAGCAAAGAAATGGTGGTCTAAACAATAAAAACATATAAAAATAAATGGTAGAATTGCAAGAAGTTTTTGGAGATGATCTACTAGTAGTTAATGCTGCTCGTGTATCCTTTTCTAAAGAATCATATGCAATGACACTTGCAGATGAAAAATTAATTAAGTATTTAGCTAAACATAATCATATAAGTCCATTTTTTCATCCACAAATTAGATTTAGAATTAAAATGCCTATTTTTGTAGCAAGAGAATGGTATAGACATCAAATTGGATTTGCTCGTAATGAAGTATCACGACGATATGTTGATGATATACCTGAATGTTGGATTCCTCGTTCAGAAGATTTAAGAGAAAGAGATGCAAAAGTTAAACAAGGAAGTAAAGATACTGCGGTTCAAAATTCTAATGAAATTCATGATATTATTGAAAGACATACACAAAATAGTGTTAATATGTATACATATTTATTAGGACAAGGAATTGCACCTGAAGTAGCAAGATGTGTATTACCTCAAAGTATGATGACTGAATTTATTGAGACAGGATCTTTAGCTGCATATGCTCGTCTTTTTAAACTAAGAAGTGATCCTTCAGCTCAAAAAGAAACTCGTATGTATGCTGAAAAAATTGGAGAGTTTCTTTCTAAATGTTTTCCTGTAAGTTGGAAAGCACTTACTTCCGCTTCTGAGTAATTAATTTACCCTTTCTATATCTTTTTAAAGTATAACCTCTTTTCCAAAGAACATTTTTAACACATACAGCAATAGCTAATCCTTCTTTACCTGAAGATTTCTTAACTTTTTTAACACATCTTTCAAATTTCTCTTCCATTATTTTAATTAGCACGAGAAGATTGTTTCCAAGTTTCATTACAGTTTGTGCATTGATATAACCAAACAAGATTCTTTTCATTAATTTTTACTGCAACAACATCAGGATTAGCACCAGATTTAGAAGGGCATTCAGTATTAGGACATACAATATTTGACAAGTGATCTAAAGTAGGATCATTTTTCAAATAAGGATTATGGATTAGTTTAGCAGTCTTATCTTCTTTCAAAACATGTTCATATACAATAGGATTTTTAGCAGTAATAGGTTCTTTATAATCACATTTACGACATGTTAGAACAGCTGTTTTTTTAGAATCAACAACTTCTTCATCAATTCCATAAAGCATATTGCGACATACAGGACAGAATTTCATTTACTATTATTTATAGTGAAAGTAAGTTTATTCGTTTTACGTATAAAATTGTTCGTTTAAAATGGATGTTCCAAGAATTAATTATCGGAGTCATCAATACAGATGGCACAAAAGGGCAATCTACGTGAATTTCTTGAGAATCATAAGGCTGATACCTTATGGACACATACTTCCCTTGCAGGTGGGAAATACTTTATTCCTCAAGAAAATATGGGTAAGTTTTATGACCTTTATGTCGAAAGTATTCTAGATCAAGAAAAACAGTATCTAGTAGAAAAAACTAGTGAGATTGGTCCTTTGCGTATTGACTTTGATTTTATTTATGTTCGTGAAATTGAAACTCATCAACATACTCGTGATCAAACACTTGCATTTGTAAAAGCTTATCTTAAGGAAGTTTCTGAATACTTAGAAGTTCCTTCCGAAACTAAAGTTTATATTATGGAAAAGCGTAAACCTACATTGGACACAAAGAAAAATCGTATGAAATCAGGTATTCATATAGTTGTTCCTGATATTTGTACTCATAAATTTGTTGAACAACGTGTTCGTCGTAATCTTCTGAAGAATATGTCTGATTATTTCCCTAATCTTCCTTTAACTGAATCATGGGATAAGGTTTATGATGAAGGTGTTGCTAATCGTTCTGTGCCATGGACAGTTTATGGTTCTCGTAAAAATGATCCTAATTCTCTACCTTATCTAGTTTCTTATATTATTCAAAACGGTCAGATTCTAAATAATGTTCCTCAAGTTTCTAAAGAATTGATGCAAACTCTTTCTTTATGCAGAGATGAATCTGCTGAAACTCCTATGACTGAACAAGGTAAAACTATTTATGCTGGTCTAAATAAACCTAATCAAGAAGTTCGTATTTCTGGCGGACGATCAGTTACACCTGGCCGTGGTCGTCCTTCTACACGAAATGAAAAACCTTCTTCTCGTGGTTCTTCTCCACAAGGACGTGTAATTCCTCCTCTAGATTCTGAACGCAAAAAATACTTGAAAGATCATGTCCTAAACTTAGATGAATCACGATTTATGGAATATAATAAATGGGTCCAAGTTGCTATTTGTCTACATAATATTCATCCCGACCTACTAGACGTTTTCCTTGATTTCTCATCACAATATGAAGAAAAATATAATGAAGCAGATTGTATTCAGAAATGGACTATGCTTACTTTCCGTAATGATGGTGATCGGATAGGTGAAGGAACTCTGAGATTTTGGTCTCGTGAAGATAATCGTGAAGGTTATGATGAAATTGAAAAGAGTAATGTTGGAAGATTAGTTATTCAAGCATGCTCTGGTACTGAACATGATGTTGCATGTGTAATTCATGCTAAATTTCGTGATTCTTATATTTGTTGTGATTTTGGTAAAAATGTATGGTATCGTTGGTCAGGACATATTTGGCGTGAAACTGATCGTGGCGTAGACCTTCAACTAAAACTTTCAAAGGAAATTGCAGGCGTATTCTTTAAAACTATGGATGGAATTACACATGAAATGGCTAATCGTGGTCTTGTAAATTGTACTGGTGAAGGTAAAGGTGATTGTAATGTTTGTGAATATTGTCAAGAAGAGAAGAAACGTTCAGGCCTAAATGCAATTTATACTAAATTGAAAACTACTAAATTTAAAGATAATGTTATGCGTGAATGCAGAGAACTATTCTTTGATGAAGAATTTACTAAGAAAGTTGATTCTAACAAAGACTTGATTGCTTTCAATAACGGTGTTATGGATTTAATTAAGATGGAATTTCGTGATGGTAAACCTGAAGATTATATTTCATTCTCTACTGGTATTGATTATGATTCTAATAAACCTTATTATGAATATGAAGAATGGCCTCTAGTAGAAAATTTTATTCAACAAGTTTTACCTGATCATGAAGTTCGTAAATACTTCTTGAAACATCTAGCAACAAATTTACTTGGTGGAAATACAGCACAAAAATTTCATATTCTTACTGGTTCGGGTTCTAATGGTAAATCTATGATTACTAATTTAACTTCTACTGCTCTTGGTGATTATGCATGTACTGTTCCAATTTCACTATTTACTCAAAGACGTAAAGGTTCTGGTTCTGCTGCACCTGAAGTTATTCGTTTGAAAGGACGACGATTTGTAACTATGCAAGAACCTGATGAAGCTATTGCCCTAAATACAGGTCTTATGAAAGAAATTACTTCAGGTGAAAATATGTATGCTCGTGATCTATTTAAATCAGGAACAGAATTTGAAGTTCAAGCAAAGTTCCATTTAGCGTGTAATGATAAACCTAAAATTAATACTACAGATGGTGGAACATGGCGTAGGTTAGTAGTAATTAATTTCCTATCAAAATTTGTTCCTAAACCATCAGAACCAAACGAATTTCCTATGGATGAAACTATTCAATTTAAAGTAAAATCTAAATTATGGGCAACACCTTTCTTATCTTACCTAGTTCATCTTCTAAAAGAAGAAAAAGGTATTCGTAAATTAGTAGCACCACCTAAAGTTTTGGAATATACATCAGAATATCAAAATGATAATGATGGAATTTCTAAATTTATTTCTGAGAAAATTTCACTCCTTGTTGAAGGAGATGAAATTACTCAAGTTGATAAAACTATGCTAAGACGTGTATTTAAGACATGGAAAGATGATAATGAACAACGTACTTTATCACCTACTGATCTTGAAAAGAAAATGGAACAACGATTTGGGAAATATCCTAGAGGTGGATGGACATCATTTAAAATTGATATTTAACGACGTCTTCTTCTTCCACCACCCATAGTTCTTCCGTTATCTTCTCCTTCAACACTTCCACCAAATACAGAACGAACACCACTATCTGTTGTTAATTTTTTAAGAGGTTCGGGTAACCAAGTTCTAAAATAATTAGCACTACTATCAATAGTATCAGCAAGACCATTTTTAAATGTTGAATAAATACCCATTAAACTACCACCACGTTGTCCTAAATCTACACCAGTAGGTTCACCACCTTTTCTTCTTTTATGATGACGAGTAGTTCTACCGCCTGATGACATTTCTTATATTAAAGAAAAGAAATTAACGTTTACCAGCACCAACAGGAGCATACATACGAATATAAGGTAAAGTCATATTAACAACTAAATATGCAATCATTAAATTCATTGTAGCAGCTAAAGCATCTCCAATCTTTAGTTTCATACCACCAACATTAACAACAATATTATCTAACGATTTTTCAGCGCCAGGGAATAGACCACCTAGTAAAGGTGTTACTAAATCACGTGTAATAGCGCCAAAGAAATTAGATAGAGCAACACCGATATAAATTGCGACCGCGAAAGTCATTAAAGTTTCATCAGCACCCATCTTTTATATTAAAGAATATAATAAAATATTCTATTATACATGAATGTATTTTACATCGCAATGATCATATTTTGGCAATGAAACTAATTTAAATCCATGATTAATGATAAAATTATTAAGATCTTCAAAAATAACTCCTCCTACATAAAATGGTTTTTTACTTATTTCTGTAGTTAAACTTTCAATATTTTTGAAATTATTCTCACCAAAACCATTTAACACATCTAATTCTGCTCCTTGAACATCTAAGACTACATCATATTTTATATTTTCCCACTGATGCTCTTTTAATACATTTTCGATTGTAGTTGAAATTAATTTTATTGAATTTATTTGTTTAACAGAAGGCCATTCCCATACATCATTATTTGGCTCATAAATAGATGATGACTGTCCATTATTATTAAATATATTAAATGTATATTCTTTACCTATTTCATTAGAAACAAGGCAATTAACTGCTTTAAATTTTGTATTATATAATTTGTTTACTCTTTCTAAATTATTTTTTAGTTGTAGAAACACATCAGGAATTGCTTCTATGAATATACCATTTTTATATATTCTAGCATAATATTCTATTTCAGACATATTATTTGCACCAATAAATAAAATATTTTTATATGTGCGAGGTTTTAATAATTGTAACATTTGTTTATTATCTAGAAAGTTTAAACTAAATTATGTTTATACATATCATCCCATTTGTTTTCACCAATATAAATATATCCATTTGATAATAATAAATTTCTAATTTCAGTTCTTCTTGGTTCAATATAATTATGTTCAATATCAATTAATCCAAAAGTATATTTATTAAAATCAAAATTTCTTATAATTTCTAATTCACTACCTTCTGTATCTATTGATATATATTCAATAAATGATGGACAATTATATTTATTTAATAAATCCAATAATGATATTGTTTTAACTTTAATTGTTGGATTTTCTTTTATATTAAAATTTAAATTAATTTTTTTTTGGAGATGACTTGAAATACCTGAAAGAAGACTATAATTTTTTAATTCGAATGTAATATATTGATTAGAATCATTATAAACTGCTTTATCACAACATATAGATTTTGATCTATTTACAATTAATTTTTTAAAAACATTTGGATTTGGTTCACAACAAATTCCTTTCCAATTATATTTTTGTTCAAGTAAATATGTATTTGATATAGTAATTCCATCATTAGCACCTATTTCAATAAAAAATCCATCTTTTTTTTCATTATAAAATTTAATAACATTTAAATCTTGTTGGAGTTGTGAATAACTCATTATTTAAAAAGAATAGAATATTTTGAATTAGTAATGGACACAAGATTTTGGGGACCGCCAGGATGGGATTTATTTCATAGAATTTCATTTCATTCAGATAATCCACATCAAGTTCTAAAACATATGGCAGAAGTTCTTCCTTGTAAGTTTTGTAGAAATTCTACAAGAAATTTCATTAAAGATTTTCCTTATGATTCAAAAGATCCTGCTAAATGGTTATATGAAATACATAATAAAGTAAATAATAAATTAAGAACACAATGTTCTAAAGATCCTAAAGTAATTAATCCTGGTCCTGATCCATCATTTGAAGAAATAAAAAAGAGATATAAAAATAAATCTTTAAATAAATTAGTAGGTTCAAATTTCTTATTATCAATAGCAGTAAATTTTAAAAATACACCAAGAAGATTAGAAATTCAAAAAAATTTCATACATAATCTTTCTTTAGCATATCCTAGATTTTCTGCGTTCCTTAATAAAAATCCACCAGATTTTTCTCATTATCCTATGTGGATGCAAAAGTTTACTGGAGGTTCAATAGAAGAAGTTGAAAAATTTAAAAGTAAATGTAAAAGAGGAAAAACTTGTAGGAAAAAAAGAGGTGGTGGAAGAAGACTTTCTAAGAAAATTTATTTTTAGTGTGCAGTTACTAAACGCATTTCACAGTTAATACAAAGGTTTTTCTTCAGAGATTCATCACATTTTTCTGCAACTTTCTGAGCAACAGAACATGTTTCACATTTGCAAACAGATTTACACCAGCATTCATCTTTTAACATTGCAAGAGCATATTCAACACTACAGAATTTATTTGGAGGTTGTTTAAACAATTGTGATTCTTCATATTTCTTTCTCATCTTGCGAGCAATTTCTTCACGTTCTATTATTTGAGCTTGAAGAATTCGTGTTTCTTCTTCATATTTAAGAATTTCTTCAATTGTAATATTAACTTGTTGCTCGGTCATCTTTGCTTTCCGTACAAAACTATTGTTTTAAAGTAAAAAATCCGTTTTTGTTGGTTTAAAATTAATTGGATTTAGTCATTGTATTTGAGTCCGAACTTTTCAAATGTCCTGCAATAGACACAGATTGGTCCCCCATGAGAAGACTCGTCTAGTTCATCGCATCGGCAGTTAATAGTGGCCACACAGTAATTACACCAAGGACCATCATCTTCTTCGTAGATTACACACTCACATTCAGATGAACACTCATCAGGAATGTAAAAGTCGTCATTCCACCACTCCCCACCTGCACGCTCAATTGCATCTATACGTGCTTTGTCCACCAAATATTTTTCCCAATAAAATTGGTTTGATGCTATTTTTGCTTCTGCCTCAACAATAGAAGAATCTACAGGAACTGGTTCAGGAACCCAGTCCTCAAGTGGAGTTGTAAGCCATAAGTTTAAAGCAGTTTGCCATTCCAAATTTTGTTGCGCCATACTATCTAATATTATATAACTAAAAAATCCGTTTTTAAGGTTTAGGATTCTTAGCCATTTGTTCTTCTTTTGCTCGAACACCTTTTTGTGTATATTTACCATTTTTTCCTTGTCCCTTTTCTTTTTGGTTTTTCTTTGACTCTTTGCGCGTCTTTGGTTGATTGTCCATCCTACTAATAAAGCATTTAGACCTAAAAAATCCGTTTTTAATAAATGACTGATCAATGTTCAATATGTTATGAACATATGGATATGAAATCTTTTAAAGATTCTAATACTTCTACAACTACATGTGTTAAATTAGAATGTGAACATGCATATCATACAACATGTATAATTACTGTATTAAATAAAACTAATGCTCAATGTCCTTTATGTGGAAAAAATAAAGTTAGTGATGAAGTTACAAGAGAAGGATTATTAAAAAAGATTTTTTCTTCAGCAAAAAGAAATCCAGAAATTAAACAAAGTATTCAAGAATTCAAAGAATCTTTTTCTTCATACAAAGAATTAATTAAACAATTAAAAATAGAAACAGAAGAATTTATTATTAATCGTATGAAAGAAACAAATTTCAAGCAAAATAGAACGTATTTAATTAAGACTATGGATAATGTTAGATGTAGCGTAAGAAGATATGCTAAAAATATGGGTCCACAATATGTTGGTGCTTTAACACCAGGTAATGGTACACAGTATTGGTTAAAAAGAAGAATTAATACAGAATTTTTTGGAATAAGAGGATGGAGAAATTATAATATTATTAATTATCCTGTGTTAAGAATCCGTATGAATTCTATTTTGAAAAAGATATAATGGAATCATGGTATTCATTTATTATTGGAATTGTTGCTTTTTGTTATATAAAATCATTTAATAGAAATGCTAAACTCTATTTAGAGAGTGAAAAAACACTTTCGTGGAATGATCTATTCACGAAAGTGATTCCAGTTTTACAGCCCCACCCAGAATCGAACTGGGGTTTCAGGGGTCAAAGCCCTGTGTCTTAACCACTAGACGATGAGACTCATCAACGAAATGTTGAAGTATAACAATTATCGATATTTCCCCAATTTGCTTTTATTTGAGTATGCTTTTCACTAGTTAGAGCCCACCGCCCAAGCAACCTGATTGTTATTTGAATAAATTTGAACATCTTAAGCTTAGATTAAGTTTAAACTATAAAATATAAATCCGTTTTATACGATCTCTGCAGGGATTGAACCTGCGACCTTCCGGTTAACAGCCAGATGCTCTAACCACTGAGCTAAGAGATCAAGTACCCTACATGGGAATTGAACCCACGACCTCCGACTTAGAAGGTCGGCGCTCTATCCACTGAGCTAGTAGGGCAATTTAGCAGCGGTGGGATTCGAACCCACGCAGATTTCTCCACAGGTTCTTAAGACCTGCGCCTTAACCACTCGGCCACACTGCTACTATTACATAGAGATAATACGTTTAAATGTGTTTCTGAGTTTAGACATTATGAACTTACACTAGTAAATATGTGTGGAATTTGGGGCATATTTGGATCTCAATTTCCATCAAAAGAAATTATAAAGAAATGTATTGAATTACTAATTCCAAGAGGTCCTGAATTTTTTTCAATAAAAGAATTTACAAATGTTATTTTAGGATTTACAAGATTAGGTATTAATGGATTATCAGAAATTGGTAATCAACCTATAATTCGTAATAATATTGCAGTAGTATGTAACGGTGAAATTTATAATTATAAAGAATTAGCTACTAAATGGAATATAGAATTACCTATTGGTTGCAGTGATTGTGAAATTTTACCTTATTTATTTTCAAAATTAAATCCTACTGAAGTTTTTCGATCATTAGATGGTGTATTTTCAATAATCGTATATAATATTTCTACAGGTGAAGTTATTATTGGAAGAGATCCTTATGGCGTAAGACCTCTTTTTATTGGAAAAACAAATAATTATTTTGTTGTATCATCTGAAATAAAAGCATTAGAAAATATTTGTGATGAAATAAAACCTTTTGAACCTGGAACATGGTTATCTCAAAATAAATCTACAAAATACCATACAATTCCATGGATAAAAAATCCTTCTTTAAATGATGAAGTATTTGCAAGATATTCTTTAAAAAATGTATTTGAAAAAGCAATTAAAAAACGTCTTTTAAGTGAAAGACCTATTGGTGCTTTATTAAGTGGAGGATTAGATTCTTCTTTAGTATGTGCTAATCTTAGTAAATATACTGATAAACTAAATACATTTAGTATTGGAATGGAAGGTTCTACTGATTTAAAATGTGCTAGAATTGTTGCTAATCATATAAAATCAAATCATCATGAAATTATTTTAACTAAGGAAGATTTTTTCAGAGTTATTCCACAAGTAATTTATGCAATTGAATCTTATGATGTTACAAGTGTAAGAGCTTCTGTTGGTAATTGGTTAATTGGAAAATATATTAAAGAAAATACTGATATTAAAGTTGTATTTAATGGAGATGGATCAGATGAAATTGGTGGTGGATATTTATATTTTTCAAGAGCTCCTTCAGATGAAGAATTTGAATCAGAAATTGAAAGATTATTAACTGATATTCATATGTTTGATGTTCTAAGAAGTGATAGATGTATGTCTTCACATGGATTAGAACCAAGAACACCTTTTTTAGATAAACAATTTGTTAATGTTTGGAGGTCTATTCCAACTAATTTTCTAAGAACTAGTCAAGAAAAATATATTTTAAGATCATCATTTTATAACGATTTATTACCTCCAGAAATTCTATGGAGAAAAAAAGAAGCGTTTAGTGATGGTGTAAGTTCTATTGAAGAACCTTGGCATGCATCTATAAATAAATATGCTATTTCTCAAGGTTATGAATCTGAAAAAGATATGTATAAAAAATTATTTATTGGTTTTTTTGGAGAGAAGTGTTTATCTGTAATACCTTATATGTGGATGCCTAAATGGTCTCCAGAAACTACAGATCCTTCAGCAAGAACTTTATCTATTTATTGAATTATTATTTGTTTAGGATTTAAATGTTCACTAATTGGTTTTAGGGATTTAATGAAATCAAGAAATGCATGTAATATTTCTCTAAATTCTTTAATATAATCATTTGAAATATTATTAAATTCACCACCTGCAAGTGTATAAAGATTTTGTATTTTATTAAATAAATTTTGACGAAAATCAACATAATGTGCTATAACAATACTAAATCTTGGACGAAGTAGTAATTTAACTACTTTGAGAATATTATTGAAACTATCTTTACTTGTTAGAGATTGTTCTACTTTTGCAATAGTGATTTTTATTTGAATAATTAAAACACTAAGTTCATGTTTTAATGTAACATTTTTATCTTTTTTTGCGAACTTTTTAGTACGCCGATGTTCAGGTTTTAAAGTCCTATTAAAATTAATTCGGTCTTCATATGAAAGAAATGGCATAATTTCATAATGAATTGTATCTTCTGATAAATCATCCATTGACGTCATACTATCTAAAAATTTATAACTAAAAAATCCGTTTTTAACCTAAATTAAATCTTTTCTTAAAATCTTTTACAGATTCTTTAAATGAAGGTTTATTCCATAAAATCCATTTGCTTAAAGCACCAGGAGTATCAGGTTTATTCCAATGTTCTCCCATTCCTGAATGTCTTTTTAAATAAAGGGCTCGTCTTCTTGTATCTTTATGTTTAGTAAAATCAGACATTCCTCTTGCACCAAATCGAACTACTTTTTCATGTCCATCTGGGTAAACAAATATAGCATCAAATTTCTTTTCCTTTTTATGTGATTTTCGAATAGTTTTCAATCTCATTATTAATAATAATGGAAAAATGGTACAAGGAAGTAAGACAATTAAGAGATAAAAGTGAGGATGGCTATAAAACAGAAAAATTCTGCCATGATATTTGGCACAGTATAAATACTAAAAAAATAAAGAAACCTGAAAAATTCAAACTTAAAACCGGCCCTGAATTTGATTCATGGATAGATTCTTTAGAAGAAGAGTATGACCCGAAATTAATTAAAGCTATTTTAGATGATGATCATTTTTGGCTTCTAACGTTTGAGACTGCTCGGAAATTGTAGGTATTATAATTTCTTGTTTTTTTTCAGTATCATCAAAAGATAATTTTGAAGCGGGAATTTGTTGCCTTATGGGAATTCTAATTATTGGAAGTCTATAAGGACGCATTTATTTTATAGTAAATGAAAAATGGAACAATATAAACATAGGAATTATTAATATAAGTATGGGTGATACAATTATTGGAGTTCAATTTGGAATCGCCAACCCCGACGAAATTCTTTCAAGAAGTGTTGTCGAGGTTATTACAGATAAAACTTATCAAATTGACCAACCTGTTCCAGGTGGTGTATTTGATCGTAGATTTGGTGTAATTGATAATGGTTCAATTTGCACGACATGTAAACAAACTAATCTTTTATGTCCTGGTCACTTTGGACATATTCAATTAGCTCGTCCTGTATATTTATATCAATTTCTTCCTGAAATTATTAAGATTCTTCAAAATGTATGTTTAAATTGTTCTAATCCTTATTTAGTTGATGAAGAACTTGAAAAGATTGAGAAGAAATTTCAAGGTATGGACAGATTTAACGCTGTTCGTGATAAAACTGCAAGTTATAAAACTAAAGAACTTAAATCAGGGTCATGTCCTCATTGTGAAACACCTCTTATAAAAAAGATTGAAAAGGAAGATTTGACTGTTGCATCTCTTCAAGCAATTACATATGATGATGAAGCAGAACCTATTCCTTTAGAAGTTGAACTTGTTCTAAGATGTTTTCAACGTATTACTGATCGTCATGTAGAATTACTTGGATTTAATTCTAAATTTTCTCGTCCTGATTGGATGATTTGTACTGTTTTAGCAGTACCCCCACTAACTGTTCGTCCTTCTGTTATTATGGAAGATAATCAGCGTATGGAAGATGATCTAACACATAAGTTGATTGATATTGTTCGTAATAATCAACGTCTTCGTGAAAAGATTGATAAAGGTGAATCTCTTGATGTAATTAAAAAATATACAACACTACTTCAATTTGATGTTGCAACATATGTAGATAATGATATTAAAGGATTACCTCCTGCAGCACAACGTTCTGGGCGTCCTCTAAAAACTTTGAAATCACGTCTTGGTGCTAAAACTGGTCGTGTTCGTGGAAATTTGATGGGTAAGCGTGTAGATTTCTCTGCTCGTTCTGTTATTAC
>Ga0102828_1000050_pt1 | contig 22073 bp, 25 predicted proteins | sample ColrivemetaGS541_FD_78196 | JGI IMG/M metagenome (GOLD analysis project Ga0102828, IMG submission 78196) | Estuarine microbial communities from the Columbia River estuary - Freshwater metaG S.541 | ecosystem: Environmental > Aquatic > Marine > Intertidal zone > Estuary | place: USA: Columbia...
GAACAAGTAGTTTTCTCAACTAAAGGTTCATTTGGACAAGGTTTACCACCACTAAGTGGTTGTATACATTCTCTTTTTCTAATAGATTCTCCATTAGTACATTTCCAAGGACTCCATTCTGACAATCTGCCATCCCTACACCCTAGAATTTGTTCTTGATAAAATGTTGTTCCATCTGGACGTTTTAAACAATTATCACCAATACATTTTTCATATCTTACAAAACATCCATCTTGTTTTTTATCACTAACTTGTAAACCTCCTGGTAAGGTATCATATCCACAAGGAGTTTCATCTATCATTTTATAGTAATATGCTTGTCCATTATTATTAAATTGTTGTACTAAACTCCTATAAGGTTTATTTATTGCAACAAATGGTGTGAATCCACTACAACTATTTGAATTCGTACCTTTTACACAAGCTTGAACGTGCCCAGACCAATGTGCTTCTTTAATACAATTTATAGTTATAATTGGTTCAATCACTTCACTATAATATTCTTGCCAATTTGCCCACCACAAATTTGAATTTGTAACAGGATGTGCATTTGTATCTACTGAAAAACTTGGACATGATGGACATATAGGATAACTTTCTAAAACTCCATCATTTTCAGCTAATAATTCTATCTTTTGAGCATTAGTATAACATTTAACATAAATATTTTCATAAGATGCTGCTAAATCAATAGTCCATGTTCCATCATTGAATCCTGTAACTGATGGATTTTTCGTTGCTTCAAATGTTTCGCATTTTCTAAACCATCCATTTTGTTTACAATATGTAAAAACAGAAGAACTCGTAGCCTTTGATCTATCAATTTCCAAATTCTCATATTTATCACCCCGTTTTACCTGAACTATTATATCACCAACGTATAACAATTGATTTTTAACAAATCTTATTTTTCTTACAGGAGACATTATTATTATTATAGTATAAAATAATAATTCAAAAAATTGAAGTTTTTTTTACAAATGAAATTTGAAATGAAAACAGTACCGATTTACGTCGATGAAAATGATAAAACATATGATTTGTTAATAGGTCAGACACAACGAGAAAATGATCAAATATTACGAGAGTGTGATCAAGATGATACATGGTTTCATTTAGAAAATGTAAGTGGGCCTCATTTCATTTTACGAAATTCAGGTGATAGTATTCCTAAGAGATATTTAAATCAGATAGCTGGTTTATTTATAGATTTTAAAAAAACTTTACCAAACAGATATTCTGTAATTTACACTGAACTTAAAAACGTAAAGTTAACAAAAACGCCAGGACAAGTTTTAACATCGAAAACAAAAGTGATAAAAATATAACAAGTTTAATTATACTGTATTTAAAATTTAAAATTTATAAAACACATTATGTTGGGAGAATTTTTGTCTTGGACAATTAGTACATTATCTAATATTTCGTGGTTATTTGTCTTTATTCCACAAATTTTAGAAAACATAAAGAATAAATCATCAGATGCAATTAGTTTTTATTTGATTTTACTATGGTATATAGGTGATACATTTTCAACAATATCTGTTATATATAAAAGTGTGACTCCTATGTTATTATATGTAGGTATATATCATATAATTTTTGATTTAATCTTTATAGGTCAAGTCATATATTATAGATTACCAACAATACAATCATATCCCCAATTATTAAACGAAGATTTATACAGATATGATCTTTTGTATTATATAAAGGATGTTATTACAATGCAAGAAGTTTATACATTTCTAGGATACAATACTGTACTGATATTAAGTCAATCCGTTTTACATTATCTTCCCCACATTATTATAGGAAACATTTTTGCATGGTTATCAACTATTATCTTTTTAACATCTAGATTACCACAAATTTTATTAAATTATCAAAGAAAAAGTGTTAGGGGATTGTCTTTTGTTACATTTTTTAATATTGCAATTGCAAATCAGCTATTTTTAATATCAGTTCTTATAAATCTTTTAGACTTTCAATCACCAACTTTACGATTAAAATTTATACTGGAAAATTTACCCTGGATAGTTGGATCATCTGGAACTATCTTTTTTGATATAATTTTATTTTTACAATTCTGGAAATATCGATTACAGTAACTACCTAACAAATGTTTACAAAACAAATTCTAAAATGACAGATCCGTTTTCAATAGTCAATATATTATACGATATAGCAAATACAAATAATTTCATTTGAGGATTATTTTTGCATAATTTTAGAGCAAGTGTGACATCATTAAATCGAGACATATTAAGAGATCCTGTTGGTTGATTATCTTCTGGACGAATAGAAAATGGCATAGTGTATATATATTTCATTGGTATAACAGAATGTACACTATCTGGAAAAATTGTTCTATAATAAAATTCTGGTAAATGATCAAATCTATATTTACCATCTAACAATAATGAAGCTTCTTCTATAAGAGGTAATTCATCATTTTTTTTACCATATGAAAAATAATTATTAGTATTTATATTATCTGTTTCAACTGCAAAAAATACAATTTCTTTACAAGGATGGTTAAATTTTAGATCGGAATTGTATACATTAGTGCCATTTGTTATAATTTCATCGCCATTGTATTGAACTTGTTGAATTATATATTGATGTTTTTGTTCCTGAAATTGTCTTAATATAATATCGTCTAAAAATATATATTCAGCATAAATATTAGAAGTTATTATATCATGTATTATTGGTGGTGTATCACCATCATAATTAACACATTCTGAAAAATTTCTTAGTTTGAAATTGATTTTAATATCTTGTTTAAACATACTTAACAAGGGTAAAGCCATATTATATTGTTTTGTAAACCAAAAATCCAAAGGGATTACTAAATCAACATCCCTTGATGCATTTTGAAGACTACTTACATACGTATCTGATTTTAATAACATAAAATTTTTACCCATTTGTTTATTATTATTTGTCAAATCATCCCAAGCATCCATAAATTGTGGATAAAGTCTATCAATCACAACACCACCTATTTGCAATTCAATAGCATCTGAAAAAATACCATATCCTATAGTATCACTCCACGATGCATATTGACCAGTTGAGAATACAATTTTTGGTAAACGAATATGAAGATATAATTTTGATAATAAATGACCACGTTTAGGTATTTCACAAGTTGATTTTTGTCCAAATGCAGCACTAGAATTAAAGTCAAGTTTTACAGTATCTGTTGCAAAATTTACATAACGATAATAATTATATTTAAAAATATTAATTTGAGGATCTTTTGTTAGATACACATCTTGAATACCAAGAGCTTGCAATTGAAAAATACTTGGTGACATCTATATTAATAACATCGAATAAAAAAAAAGTAAAATAAAAACAACATCGTATAACTTTTAATAAATAAATACATCTCGAAAATTAATTAACTTAAAAATAATTATATAGTATTAGTATTATATAATTATGGTATCAAGATTATGTTTAAAAAGATTGAATAAAGAAATTTCAATGTATCAAAAAGAAAATTTTAGTTTTCCAAATTTAATATTACGCCCTAAGGAAAACGATTTATTAACTTGGTTTTTTATCGTTCACGATCTACAAGAAACTCCATTTGAAGGAGGAATATATTTTGGTAAAATATTATTAGATGAACAATATCCATTAAAACCACCTAATTTCATATTCATAACTCCAAATGGTCGTTTTGAAACAAATAAAAAAATATGTACTACATTTTCTGCATATCATCAAGAAACATATACTAGTACGTGGAATATAATGTCAATGATGGAAGGTATGATATCATTTATGACGGATAAAAATCCAGATAAAGGTATTGGATCTTTAGAAACAACTGACGAAGAAAAATGTAGATTAGCAGAAAATTCTTTAGAATGGAACAAATCAAATGATATATTTATATCAACTTTTCATGATATAGACACATTAATTACACAAGTTAATGACACAAGTTAATGACACAAGTTAATGACACAAGTTAATGACACAAGTTAATGACACAAGTTAATGACACAAGTTAATCGTATTTCTTTGAACGTAATCCATAATTTGGTTGTGTTAATCTACCTTTTAATTCGGTAGTTAAAATTTGATAACAGTTAATTGTGTCATTTTCAGTTGTACAAGTGTCACTTTTAATGGGTTTACTTTCTGTATTGTCTTGTAAAAATAAATTTTTTGAGTTAATTGGTGAAAATGGGTTAGGAGCATAACCATTATTTCCCAGATTTAATTTGCTAATGTTTGTAATAACTGGTTCTAATTCGTTTGTATACCATTTTGAAAAATCAGTAATTATATCATTTGCTCCTGCATCAAAATAATTAAATAAATCTATATTTTCTTTACTATATACTGTATTTAAAAATGTTCTTTGCAAACTTTTTTCTTTTAATGGTATAGATTTAGTTTGAACAAATGTTGATATTTGTTGTGGGTCAGTTTCAGTTTCAGTTTCAGTTTGTGTTTCTTGAAAAATCTTTATAGGTTCTATAGTTTGAATATAAACAGATGTTTTCTCAACAGTGACACAAACAGGTATTTTAGTTAATTCGTATAGTGTACGTTTTTTATAATCTTTAGAATTCCATACCCATCCTTTATCGATAATTTCTTCTTGGCAAAAAATATCACATTTATCATCTGTAAGTGTATATCGTAAATCTATAAGAGACTCTGGATATTTAGTTTTATAACGATTACATAACCATTCATAACATTTAATAAAACTGTAATCTACATCTAATTCATTTGTATAAACATAATGATTGTTTTCAATATTATCTTTTATATAAACAAGTTCTTTACTCATTTAATATTAATATATAAAATAAATTTATATATTTTACTGAGCCTGTGTTTATTAAAAAATAATTCAATTAATAAAAATAAAATATTAAGTTATTATTATAATGAATCTTTCTATTTATAAAAACAAATCTATTACGTCATTAATGTCAAATCTTCGAAGTGAGATCTCTCATCTGCAAAATAATGAAAGTATACGAAAGAATATTAAAATACGTTCTTTAATAAAAGAATTAAAATCACGTGATTTATCTGAATTACAAAAAAGTACATTTAACAAATTAATTGTTAGATACACATGGATTTAATTTAATAATCACAAGGTACCACCACTATGATTGTCTTTTTATAAAAAATTGAAAACATAATGAGAGAGACAAAAATTACTCAAATTACTCTTTATTATGTCATTCTCAAAGTACTTATTACAATTTACTAAAAACGCAAGTTCTGAACAAACTCATTTATCATTTAACAATGGTAAATATAATGTTCCAGATAATAAATTAGATGAATTTTACAAACGCTATTTTAATGTTATTTCAAATGTTACAAACGATGAAAGAGACTCACTTTATCTTATTGAAAAAGTTTACAATTCAACTTTTGCATTTTTTATTGATTTAGATGTTCCAAAACGCTCAGGATACAAGTTATCCGACGATGATGTCCTTGATGTCATAGCTGCTACACAAATAGTTATTAGAGATATGTTTGTAGAAAATGATAATTTGTTGCAAACAATTGTTTCAAAAAGAGTTACTGAAAGAGGTTGTAATTATCATATCAATTTTTATAATTTGATTGTAAATAATGCAATTGGTAAAAAGATTATCACTGAAGTATTAGAAAAACCAGATATTTTACATCAAGATTTAAAGGAATCTATTGACATATCTGTATATAGAACAGGATTGCGTTTATTAGGTTCTAAAAAGGTTTCTAAATCTTCAAATGAACAAAAGGATACTGACGATATTGATTCAGTATATAAGATTTACAATATTGAAAATCAAGAAGTTGTAGAATTACAAAACTTGACATTTGAACAATTTGCAAAAACTACTGTTAAGAGAAAATCAACAACAATAATTTCTGAACTAAAACAAACTGTAAAAACATCTGAAAAAGCTGTGGAAAAACAAATTCCAGTAAAGGGAATCAACAATGATAAAATCAAGACTGAAATTTCTACTTTGTTAATTAATTTAAAAGCGCAAAACGAATGTTTAAAAGAGTATGATACAAGTGTTCAAAGAATTTATGCTAAACAAAATCGTGTTGGGATTTTTTGTTATTATGTATCAATCAATGGTAAGTATTGTCCATTTAAAAATCGTCAACACGAAAGAGATGTTAGTCCGATTTATTTTGAAATAAGTATTAATGGAATTTATATGAAATGTCACGATGAAGAATGTAGAAGAAGATTATTTCCAGAATCCGGGTTTACTTTACCTGAAAAATTTGAACAAGAATATCCAGAAATGTATCTTAGTATGAATACAAGATTTTGGAATTCTGAAGTTACTTTATCAGATGATACCCGACAGTCATTAGAATCAAGTTTATCCGGATCACATTATTCTATTGCAAAAGCTGTATTTCAAATTTACAAAGACCGTTTTAGAGTAGATGATATCAAAAATACAGAATGGTACGAATTTAATGGAATTAGATGGAAGCGAAGTCATTTAATGAATATTTTAATTTCGGAAGAATTACCTAAATATTATAGAAGTATTAAAATCAGCGACACATCTGTACAAAACAAAAATTTACAAGACTTCCTTGTTAATACTGATAAAATAGACGCAAATATGCGTAATCAAATGATTGATAATATTATTAACAAATTGGAAAATGTTAGTTTTAAGGGTAATATTATTTCCCAAGTTATTTATTTATTCAAGACATACGATAATGATTTTTACAGTAATTTGGATTCTACTTGTAATTTAGTAGGATTTAAGAATGGTGTATATGATTTTAGTCAAAAACGTTTTAGAGATGGTACACAGAATGATTACTTGACATTTTCTACAGGTTACGATTATCTTGATTATGATGAAACTTGTCCACATACACAAGACATTTATACATTTTTGAGTCAAATTATTCCAAATAAACATGTATTGGAATATACACTAAAAGTCCTTGGTAAATCATTAATAGGTGCTCCAGATGAGCGTTTTTATATATGGACTGGGTTATCTGGTGCAAATGGAAAATCAACATTAGTTAACTTTTTGGAAAATACACTAGGAGATTATATTACTGGAGTAGATGTATCTCTTTTAACAAATAAAAGAGGAAGTTCTAGTAATGCATCACCAGATGTTGTTAGACTTCGTGGAAAACGTATTTTTACATTTCAAGAACCTGAACACGATGATAAACTTAGAACTGGTATTTTGAAACAATATACCGGTGGTGATAGTATTATTGCCAGAGAATTATTTAAAGCACCCGTTTCATTTAAATTACAAGGAACAATGATTATGTGTTGTAATGACCTACCATCAGTAACTAGTTGTGATGGTGGTACTTGGAGAAGAATTAGAGTTGTGGAATTCAAATCAAGATTTTGTGATAATCCAACAAAAGAAAACGAGTTCAAAATTGATCCAAGTATCAAGTATAAAATCAAGTTTTGGAGACCATACTTTATGAGTATTCTTATTCATTGGTATGAAAAGTTTTTAGAAGAAGGAATGAATGAACCAGATGAAGTCAAGAAAGCAACTGCTAAATACAAGGTTGATAACGATAAGTTTAATGAATTCTTTGATCAAGTTTTGCAAGAAGCAAAAGATGAATTTGAATCAAACAAAATAATTTACAACCATTTCTCTACTTGGTGGACAAATAATTATCCCAACTCTCGTGTACCAGATATTAAAGACTTGAGACGTGCTATGAAAATCAAATATGGAAACGAAAAAGAATCAGTTATCAATGGATGTTTAAATTACGGATTTAATATTAAAATCAAACAAGCACTACAACAAGATTTTGACAACCAGGAAGATTTATAATGATTTTCAAATTTATCTAATGATTTATAATGATTTTCAAATTTATCTAATGATTTATAATGATTTTGAAATTTAATTTATTACACTTTTATCTATAATTTGAGATTTAGTCACTTTTAAAATAATTTTATTATAATATTAATAAAATTATTACAAAATCGAGTAGATTTATTATTAAGTAAACATTTACTGTTTTTATCTTGGATGTTTGTTATTATTTTTTTATAATATATATATAATGAACGATAGTTTTGTTGAAACTGTAGACAACATACCTATTACAGGAATTCCAAATGACATTTTACAATTAAATATAGACGATATCAATTTTGAAAAGGCTAAAGCACAAGAAGATGTTTTTAGATGGGAACCTTTAGAAGAATCATGGAGAAAAAAACTTTCATCTGATAATTTTGTTGTAAAAAATTGCCTTGGTGATGGAAATTGCCAATTTAGATCAATAGAAACAGCTTTAACAAATGCAGGATGCAAAACTGACCACGAACGTTTAAGACGAGCCTTGTGTAAATATATAAATGGTCTAGAAAATTCGGAATTTTTTGATATTATTCAAAGTTATAGATTAGAAAAACAACACGGTGAATTCGTGGGAGAATGGGACCCTTTTAAAATTAAAAATAAACGCGATTTTACAACTCAACTTAAAAAACCAGGATTTAATTTTCAAGGTGACAATATCACATTATCTCTTATTTGTAAAGTTTTGAATGTTGATATAATCATATTAGATGATAGTCTTAATATAACAAATCTAACAAACAACGACAAACCACATCCAAAACTCATTGTTTCATATTATGACCGTTCAAAACAACATTATAAAACGATTGGTTTACAAACAAAACGTAAACGTGTTATAACAATGTTTAAACGATTAGAACTTCCATCAGAAATAGATCGAGTTTTAGATAAACATACTTTTTACTTGTATCATATTAAAGATATTTGTACAAAAGAACTTGGATGTGGAAAACTTCAGCTAAATAAGATTATCAAAACTATTGAAGAACGTATTCAAACACGTTTATCAAAACAAGATAAAAAATCTATTATAAAAATTATAAGAATGATACTTGACAATGAAGATTTTTTCAATCGCATTAAAAGTTAAATTGTAATTTATTATAAATCAAACGATAATTCAAGACCTATTTTATTACACATCTTGTGTAATTTTAACGTATCGTATGCTTTAACCAAGTCAGAATAACCACCAACCAATTCATTATTTATTACTATAACAGGATACGAATAATGTTTGTAATAATGGAATAATTGATCTCTCTTACATTCGTAATTTTTATCACTAGGTTTTAATTTAATTTCATTAAAAGGTAGTTGTAATTCGTTTAAAAAATTTTTAGCGTTATCGCAATATTTACACCCCTGTCTAGAAAATACAATTATTTTGTTTTCCATATGTATATAAAATGAATAATAAAATTATATTTTAAATATTGTATTTTAAATACCTTTAACTTGATTTCCTTTTCAATTTCTTTTTTGACTTTAATTTCGATTTCCTTTTAGACTTCTTTTTCGATTTCCTTTTGGACTTCCTTTTAGACTTTGGTTTTGATTTCCTTTTAGACTTTGGTTTTGATTTCCTTTTAGACTTCTTTTTTGACTTCCTTTTAGACTTCTTTTTTGACTTCCTTTTAGATTTCCTTTTTGACTTTGGTTTGGATTTCCTTTTAGACTTCTTTTTTGACTTTGGTTTAGACTTTGGTTTTGATTTCCTCTTAGACTTTGGTTTAGACTTCCTTTTAGACTTTGGTTTTGATTTCCTCTTAGACTTTGGTGATCGATGTTGAAATGTTAAACTGTATTTTTGATAATGTTTATGTAAAAAATCCATGTCTCGGTTGACTTTACGTGTAGTTTCTGGGTGGCGGCGTTTGTTATATATCGATAACACATTTAATCTTTTAATTATTTCAGAATACGATGCCTTTTTTCTAGATAATAAAAACTTTAATAATGATCTTCTTTTTTTTTCTGGTAAATTAACATGATATTCAAACAAACCACCCTTGGTTGTAATAGGTATTCTTACTTTTGATTTTGACTTTTTACGTTTCGTTCTTTGTCTGGACCTTGTTTTTTTAAATATTTTCGAAGTTTTAAGCTTTTTCGATTTTTGCGATGTTTTCATTTATTTTGTTATAACTTAAAGTAATAAAAAAAATTTTTTGTTGACATATATTAAAATGGAATTATTAAATTACGAAATTACATTTGAACACTTAATAATACTTGTTGCAATATTATACATATTAATGTTTATAATTAAAAGAAAAGAAGGCTTTGAAACAGAAGAAGTTGAACTACTAAAGAAATGGGGGAGGCCGTCTACCATACCCTACCCATGGGGGTCAACTCCAGAGGTGGCGACAAAGCCAACCAACCTGAGCGGTAGCATTAAACAAGAACAAGAACTAAAGAATAAACAAGAACAAGAACTAAAGAATAAACAAGAACTACAACTAAAAAATATAATACAACAAAAAACTAAGGCTTGTCGTGAAGAATCTATTGACCAGGGATTTTTACATTATACCTTTAATTCCCCAGCTGTACCTAGGAGATAAATATTTTTGGTGTTGAGGCTGGTGTAAAATTAAATTATTAAAAAAAACAATTATAATAACAATATTCTTTGTTATTATAAGGATGATAATACTAGACTTTACATCGTTAGTAGTTATACCGTTAATAATATATATACTCACAAGAAATATAGTTATAACAATTATTTTTTTATCTTTTTGTTTGCGATTTTTAAACAGTCCGGATAAAAAACTCGTTAAGGAAAGAGTACAACAGAATATGTTTTATTCGCCTAGTTCAGGTTATATTAGAGAGATAACAACTGATGATACGAATACAACTATATCCTTGTTCTTGAACGTATTTGACAACCATACACAATATATCCCTATAACATCCAATGTGATATCAATCCAACAATTTGATGGATTATTCGCACCAGCTTTTTTAGAACATTCTATCAATAATACAAGAGTTAAAACTACATTGTATAATCAAAAACTAAACTTTTCATACACAATTACTCAAATAACTGGTTTGTTAACAAGAAGAATTCTAAACTTTTTACAAACGCAAAATCGAGATCCTATAACACCAGGTGAAAGATTAGGATTTATTGTTTTAGGTTCTCGAGTAGACATAACTATACCAAATAAAAATATACTACAAATATTAGTAAAAACTGGTGATCACGTTAGTAGTATGGAAAACATGATTTTAGTCAAATAATTTAAAAATAATTGAAAAATTATATACATATAGATAATGTAATAATGTCATCATCAAGAAAGGATTTTGAGATTTTTTTATATAAAAACAAATTCAATCAAAAATCATTAATGGATATAGCTAGTAGTCTTTCAAGTAAAACAATTGCATCCATTGTAAATGACTTACAACAAGAACAACAACCTCTAGAAAACGACGCAAATAGTATATACGTATTTACAGATGGTGGGTGCTCTAAAAATGGCAAAGCTGATTCTAAAGCTGGATATTCTGTGTTGTTTTCTACAGATGAAGATTCTACTTTATATGAATTTAATACAACACGCTTAGTTGTAAAAGAACCAACGAATAACAAGGCAGAACTGTCTGCTATAAGATATGTTTTTAAAACAGTTTTAGAAAACATTAACTTATTTGAAAACAAAACTGTAATCATCTGCACAGATAGTATGTATTCCATCAATTGCATAGAGAAATGGTCAAAAGGCTGGGTCAAAAACAATTGGAAAAATGCAAAAGGTGAAGATGTTAAAAACCAAGATATTATTAAAAGCACCTTGAATTTAAAGGATAATATTACTAGTAGTAACAAGAATATCCAAATTCATTTCAATCACGTTTTTTCACATACTCAACAACCAAGTGACACTACATCACTAAAATATTTTCTTTGGAATGGAAATAATATCGTTGATGAAAATATCAAGAAAATATTGAATTTATAAATACTTATTTAAAAATAAAACTTATTAACTAGTATACTATTATGTCTAATCTGTACAATTTTGTTAATATTATTGGTTATGGGTATGTTGGAGGTGCAATTGGTTACTTGTGTAAAAAGAATCAAGTTCCATATTGTACATATGATGTTTTAAAAAAAGATGAACCAGAATCAGTAGGAAATTTCAATGATATTTCTAGTTTAATTAAAAGTTCAGAACAAACAAATGAACATAACTTTTATTTTATCTGTGTTCCAACACCACCAAAAGATGATACTGGAGAATGTGATACATCAATTGTAGAACATGTTTTGGACCAATTGTTTTGTGAAACTACACGTAAAACTTCGGTTATTATCAAATCAACTATTAAACCAGGTACTTCAAGAACTTTACATAATAAATATGGTAAAAAGTTGAATATTGTATTTTGTCCTGAATTTTTAAAGGAAAAGACGTTTCAAGAAGATATGTACAATGCTGATTTCTGTTTATTAGGAACTGAATGTGATACTAGTACTCGTGAATCAGTTGAAGATATTATGCGAAGACTTTATTCTCATAAAACAATTGATGTCATTCATAAAAGTTATGAAGAATGCGAATTGTTTAAATATACTATCAATGTATTTTTAGCTGTAAAAGTCTGGTATTTTAATGAAATCAGTGAAGTATGTAATCGATTTGGTGTTGATTATAATAATTTAAAAGACTTGTTTCCTTTGGAACCACGTATTGGTGAATCACACATTGATGTTCCTGGTCACGATGGGTCTTATGGTTTTGGTGGAAAATGTTTACCAAAAGAAACATTAGCTCTATCAAACTTACAACGTGGGTTGGGTTTACCAAATGGAGTATTGTCAGAAATTTTAGAACGTAATAATCATTTCAGAACAAAAAAAGATTAAGTACAAAATAGTAAAATTACAAAATAGTAAAATTACAAAATAGATAATATTAGTTTAAACACATCGTGCTTTAACTAATAATGAAGATTACAAATTTTACTTTTTCAAACAATTCATTAATAGTTTATTTTGACATGGAATTCAAACAAATAAATTATGTTAAAATGGAGTCACAATCTCAAGAATCACACGGAACATTAGAATGTGAAGAAATGGAGATAAAATATTCAAAAAGGAAAAATACGTTAAACTTATTTATAAGTGACATTGCAAATACAATCGTATTGTTAATTACAACTTTTGATAACAAGGATGTATGTTATTCTTACTACATGAATAAACAAAAAGATAAACAAAAGGCACTTGAAGAAGATAAACAAACAAACATGGATTTGATGGCACGTGGATTTAAACAATTATTTAAAAGTCAATCAAATATTTTGGATAAGGAGGATAATGAATTTATTACTGCGGAAAACACCATAAAAATATACCCTATAAAAAATCAAAATATTTTTGCAAATATTAAAAAGAAAGTTTAGTTTTAAAATGGAGTTAGAACGTTTATGTAAAAGAGTTACAAATATTCCAAGTAGTATTTCAAGAGCATATACTAAAGATATTTCAAAAATTTTAGATGATGTTTTTTTCGAGTATGATATTCATTATAAAGATACACGTGAAAAAGTTCCAAAAGAAATTTTAATAAGAAAATTTTTATCAGTGTTTGATAATTCAGAACAAGATGATGTTAAAATATGTATGGGTGTTTCTCAAAATGGTAATAAATGTTGTAGACGAGTACGAGAAGGATTGAACTATTGTAAAACACACCAATATTTAGAATATAGATCTAAATCTCAAACTGTTGAAAAACAAAATAACGATGTATTTATTATTGAAAATTCAGATTTACCAAAAACATTGGATAAATCTCAATTAAAAACTTTTCAAATTGATGGTACATTTTATTACGTAGATGATTCATTTGTTTATGATAAAAATACATTGGAAAGAGTCGGATATACAGAAGGATCTAGATATGTCTTGACAGATGATCCATTTATTTTGTGTTTGTAATTGTTTGTAATCAATTTAAAGATATGGTTTTTATATTTATATCTATATGATGAGTTTATATATAATTTGTTTACATTTATTTATGTTGTTTGATGTTAGTTTAGCACATATTTCGATGAGTTTTCCTCCATCAAGAAGAAATCAATTATCTGAATATTATAGAAATAGTGGATTAGTGAATTATAATTTAAGGTCACCATTAAATGTCCAACCTGATTTTTTTAGTTTTCCATGTAAAGGATTCCCAAAAGGACCATCTGTGACTACATACGAGTCAAATACTATAGCAATTACATTAGAAGGTACTGCTGTTCATGGTGGTGGTCATTGTCAATTTGGAGTATCTTATGATGATAAAAAGTTTGTTGTATTAAAAACTGTTGTTGGTAATTGTTTATTAGACCGAATGTCCTATTCATTTGATATTCCTAAAGATGCTAAAGGGGGTGATGTTACTGTTTTTTGGACATGGATTAATAGAATAGGAAATAGAGAATATTATATGGAATGCGCTGATGTAACTATGAATACTAATGGAAACACTACAAATATAAGCGGTAAAGAATTATTAATTGTAAATTTACCAGGATATCCAAAGGTACCAGAGTGGGAAGTGGGTGCACCTAGTTCACTTGATGGTAGAGATTTATTAAATTCAGTTGGAGATATTTCATTTAGAAGACAGAATACAAAAGATTACAAAAAATTAAAACAAGAAGTAAGTAAAAATAAAGTTGTTGACAAAAAGAATACAGATGACACTAATGAAAATGACGGTGGTGGTAAAAATGACGGTAATGATAACGGTGATGTCAGTAAATGTAGTTGTATAACAGGCGAAATGAAATGTAATGGTGATGGATTTGATACATGTGTTAACAACAAGTGGATATATAGATCTTGTGCAAGTGGAACATCGTGCAAAACATCTGGTGAGAGTATTGTTTGCGATTTTGCATAAAATAGTGATCGAAAATAATTTAGTAAAGTATTTTCGATTGTTTTTTAAATTTTATTAGGAGGACTGGCAAAATGTATAAAAATATACAGTTCAATTAGTTGGAGTATGCTAACCCACCCATACCGGCCATGATTCTAAGAACGTTATAGTTAACGGCAAATACATGAAGGTTACCAGCTCCATCAGCGTTAAGGTGGAGAGTGGCATTGTCGATACGAGACATGTTTACGGTACCAGAAGGTTGATGTTGTTCTGGGTTAAGAGCAAACGAGTAAACATAGATACCATAATTTGGAATACAAGTGTGATGTTGGTATGGTTGAACCAAGTTGAAGTAAGATCCCTTACGTTCAGAGAATCGGTCCTGTCCATTAAGTTGAAGTTTAGCATTGACTACGTCTACATAATCCCCACCTAGCCCAGCAACACCACTATCTCTAATAACCCAAATGAGTTCCTTACAAGGATGGTTCAAAGCAAGTTTGCTCTTATAAGCACCTTGTCCAGCAATAGATTCAGCTCCAGTAAATTGTAATTGTTCAATCAAGTATTCGTGTTGAACTTGAGCAAATTGACGACGTTCATCAGTATCAAGATAAATGTAATCAACAAACAATGAAGCTTCAAGAGTTGGAGTTTTCGCCAAAGCAGCTGTTATCGCAGTTCCATCATGTTTAGTGTGAACGTGAAGATCAGCAAAAGCCTTGAAGGTAATGTTGAATTTAACTTCGTGATATTGAAGAGCAATCAAAGGAAGAGCAAGACCAGGGTTTCTACAGAACCAGAATTGAAGAGGAATATACATTGTATATGCTGCAATTTCGTCAAGACTTTGATCCTGGTTGTTAGCAGTACCAAACGCCGCTAGAGTATTCCTCATAGGAGTAGTCATATCAGTAGTGTTACCAATCATAAGATTATATCCTTCACTCTTTTCAGAAGTTTGGGTAAGATCATTCCAAATGTTTAACCATAATCCATAATGTTTATCAATGGTTTGACCACCAATTTCAATGGAAACTTCTTCAATCAAATTGTGTCCAAGATTTTCAACCCATCTGACTACATTTTCGGTTGCAGAGTCACCACTAGCAGGTGCTGCTCTCATAACACCAACAGTTGCTTGAAGATAAACCTTGTGGATAAGATCACCGTTGCGAGAAACAGTGCAAGAAACTTTTCGACCAAAGTCTACAGATCCGTTAAAGGTCTGTTCAATAGCTTCAATTGCAAAGTTAGTGTGTCGTCTGTAAACGACTTTAAAAAATGTTATTTGAGGATTACCTGTACATTTCCTCTACCTTATCTTTCAATAAGGATTAGACTATATCTTATGAAGACTTTTGTCTCCCGAAAACCATTTAGTCGTTGAACCTTCTTCTTATTTTAAAGAAGCTTGGCTGCTGATTGCCCATTGTGACATCTTATTCATTTTCACTTTACCCAAGTTTTTCTCTTGGCCAATTTAACCTCACGATTAAATCTTAGTAGAATAAGCTTTAGGGGTTCCCAGCAATTTGATTTTCTCACCAAATATTATAATATTATAAATATTTGATTAACACCAGTGATTCGTATTTACATTCGAGTTCACAAAGAGGTTTATGAATATCTTATTTTTTCGATATTCCTCGGCATTTTTCTACCCTACAGGTTTTTAAGGTAAATATCTTGAGCGCCATAGGCAACTAATTGCATTAATCCACCACCCATTGTTTATTGTTTTTATAATATACAAAAAGAAAAAAAATTTATATAAATAACTTAATAAATCGCATAGGTATTTTATATAACTACAATATACAAAATATCAACAATACATATTACCAAATACCAATTATACATACTATCAAAAACAAAATACATATTACAAAATATCAACAATACATATTACCAAATACCAAATACCAAATACCAAATACAATAATACATATTACCAAATACCAAATACAACAATACACATTATCAAATACAACAATACGTATTATCAAATAACTACAATTAGACCACCAAGTTAAACCAAATTATAAATAAAATCTTGCAAATGATATTTCAATAACATCTTGTCACAATATATCATTAACAAGTATTGTAACTTTGCAAAATCTGTACTATCTGCGTCTTCATCAAACTTGTAAATACCTATATAACTTCGCTTCCACGAAAAATAAAAATGTAATCGCACATTACTACACAATTCTATATCACCAGTATATACATAAGGTTTAACTGTACTATTGGTATAATTACCAGTGGTATAATAATGAACAGGATGTACTAAAACTATTTCATCATTGTCTTCGATAGTATTCCTATTTTGTAATACATATGTTATTATATCATAATAAACAATTTCTGGAGTTTTTAACTCACCAAATCCTAAATTTATTCCCATATCTTTATAAACTATATTATATAAAAAAATGAAACGTTACCATATATTTTTTACCCAAATCATTACACGTATCACGTTCGTTTATTATATCATAATCAGTTCTTGTAAATATAACTTTAGAATTGCCTATATTATTTATATTTAATGCGCCATCATTTTTTAAAAACATTTTTTTATCAATAACCAAATTTGAAAAAATGTTTTCTAAACAATCAAATTGAATGTTTTTGAATAATTCATATGAAAGCAAAAAATTACACTTTTCTAAAATATATATACTCTTAAAATAATACTTTTTAAAAAACGTATTTGTTATATTAATGGTCATCATTTTAAGGGAATTACGTATTATATGTTTTTTAAGAAAAAACAAAACATTCAATAAAATACAAATACTAATATTTGACAAATCATTAAAAGCATTTATTGAAATATCAGATTGTTGTAAATACGCTAATAGACGTGATTTCGTAATATATCCAAAAATAAAGTGGAAATTACGATTTGTTAATCTTAAAACAGTTACATCTTTATAATTTAAATAACTACCAATTTCATACAAAATTTCAGTAGGTAATTTATCAAACATATACTATATCTATAAAAATTAAAATGTGTGTTTAGCGTAAATTAGGCACCTTACTAAATCAATACGTTTAGTGTAAATTAGGTACCTTACCAAACCAATACGTTTGATGTATTATAGGTACTATTAACAAAAAACGTGATAAAAAAGGATACTGTAACATCCATACTATAATGCGATCTTGTTATGGTCAATATTAAAGCGTGTGATGTATTAAGTATACTGAAAAAAATAATGTTATTTATGGTTTGTTTAAGAATATGATATTTGAATAACATTAATGTTATTAAAAATCCAAGTGCAAAATGTCCAGAAAACATTTTATCATAACAAGTACCACCTATTGTCATATTAAAAAACCCCAATCGTTTAACCTCACACCCTATTTGTCGTGGTAAAATAGTAGAAGCCATAGTAATACTTCTTATCATTATAATAATACAAAATTTTACAACTAATTCATATATAAATGAAGTACAAATTTTATCAAAATTGACAAATATTGGTAATAAGAAAGACATCATAAACCAATTTTTTGTATAATTGTATTGTGAATAATCAGTGGTATTATTATGAACAATGTCATAAATAGGTTGTGAGGGTTGTTCTATATAATATTTAGTACCAGTATTCCAAACAAAACAAGTAGTGATAAAATGCAATCCAATTGTAAGTGGTATTATATAATACATATTATTATATAATGTCATTTTATTTTTTATTAAATAACCAAGTTAAAAAACCTCGTTGAACACTCATTTTCATTATTAATGAACTAGACTTGTTTATCTTTTCCCACGATAAATCTAATTGTCTATATTCTTCTTCAACAGGATTTATAACAATATCCTTTTTCATTACTTCATTTATTATATAATTATTTTCTCTACAATTAACCATTTCAATTACGTTTGTAGAATGAGTTTCATTATCTACTAAATTATTAATACATTTTGTATGTTGTAGAAAATTATAAATATCATTTACAGAACATCTTGTATTTTTGTCAATTGACATCATCTTGTACATTATATTTTTAAAATCATCCCTTAAACCAATACGCCTTTTAATTTTTTTATTCATAATTTCTTGTATATTTTCTAATTTATAAAATCTTTCTAAATCATTTATATTTCTTATATTCGAAAATGGCAACAAGTTAAACATCAATTCATAAATACAAATTCCTAAACTCCATATGTCAATCTTTTTATTGTAATATTGAGATTTACTTTTAAAAGAGCTAGTTTGCTTATAGACTGTTATATTTTCCATGTTTTGTATATTTAATATTATTTCAGGAGCCATATAATACGGAGTTCCACATAACTTGTAATATTTTTTACATAATATATCATCCAAATCAATGTCCTCATCATTCATTCCATACAAATCATAACAAGCAAATCCAAAATCTGAGATCTTGAATTCTATTTTACCACTCGTTGAATATTTTATCAACACATTATGTAACTTGATATCACGATGTACTATATTTTTATCATGTATGTATTTTAAACCATTAATTGTTTGATTTAAAAATTCATATAAAAATGAGTTTGTAAATCCACCTGAAGAATTTCTAAAACGATCAGAACCTGATTTTTTTAAAAAATCATACACATCCCCACCATCGCAATACTCCATTCTTAAATAATATATTCCATCACCTTTACTATACCCAAAAAATTTTATTATATTTGGATGATCTAAACTAGACAAAATCTCTATTTCACTTTCTATCAATTCTTTTAAACGTTTAAAATAATAATCTTGTTCTGTATTAACCAATTCGCTTTCATTCTTATATGGTGTTATATTAACTTGTATATCACTGTTATCACGCTTTGTTTTCCTTACTCTTTTAACTGCACCTGTACCACCAGTTCTTCTATTCGTGTAACTTTTTACTAATTCATTTATATTTATTTCTTTTATTATAAAAAATTCTTCATTTGATTCCGTGTCACCTATATGTAATGGTATATCATTTTTACACAAATACACGTTTGAAAAAGAACCTTTTCCAATTTGTTTAATTACTTCGTAGTCTTGAATACCTTGACTCATTCTAATATTAACAAATGAAAATAAATTTAACTTTTAACACTTTTATCAAAATAATCACGTGCTGCTTGATATCCCATATCAATCAAGCCACGTTTTTCATTTTCGGTTAATATAAAATTAATAGGATGTGTTATTTTATATGCGTGTATACAAATAGTGTGTTCAATATATTTGTATGCCAAAGTAGTATCTCTTTCTTTATTTGCAAACAAACATCCCATTAAATGCAACAGATAACTATCAAATGAATCTATTTCGTAATTAATGTCATCGTGAAATTCACCTCTTGTTACCAATTTACACCCCAGTACATTATCCATATTCTCATATTCCTCGTATAACTTTATAGGATAATTATTTAGTAGACCGCCATCAACATAAATACTATTATTATACTTTTCTGCACAAAATATAAACGGTATACTCGTAGACATACGTATAGCTTTTATAACCTTTAAATTAGGATTCTTTTTATAATCAAAAATTTCAATATTATATTTATTGACATTTGTTACAACTACTCTGAAATTAACACCATATTTATGCCATATTTCCCGTAAAGTTATATCTTTTGAAATACCTTTTTTTAATAGCATCGACTCTATCCAAGTTGTTATTAGTTTACCATTATCCATACCATATTTTTCTAAAAAATTCTTCATACGGAAATTTTTTAAACTATCTATTTCTATTGATATAATTTCAGCATACAATTCATCATATGTATATCCTATTAAATACAATAATCCAACTAAACTACCTATAGAAACACAACACATTTCATTTATTTCAAATGTAACATCACCATTTAATTTCAACTCTTCTAAACATTTTATAACACCAATATAAGCTATACCTTTTACACCACCGCCACTCAAAATTAATGTTTTTATCAAATTTTTCATTTCTTATTATTATATTCAAGAGAAAATAATAATAATCATATTACACACATTATACATTTACACATTTACACATTTACACATTAACTTTTAATCAAGAGTTTGGTTGTAAGAGAACAGATTTATCTTGAAAATTATCAAAAAATATTGTTCTAAAATCAGTATTGTATATTTCTTTAATCTTATATACTTTTTCTGTAAAATCATCATCATTCATATATAACATTATATTATAATCTGCAATATTTTCATCATTCAAAAAATCAAAAAATCTATTTAATTTTACACGTCTATCAAAGTAAAAACTAAATTTTCTTAAATTACTAGTTATATCAAATAATATTTCACCCATATCATCTGTTATACTAGCATGAACAATCAAGTTACGCTTATCAATATTATTACCAATAGATTTTTCAAATTCTAATACATCAAAGTCAGATGATAATACAAAATTGTATTCTTTTTCATTAAATATAACATCATATTCCACAAAAATAACATTGTCTATAGTAATACTAGTTTTTTTTGTCATTTTGTTCAATCCAGGTTTCGTTTTTTTTATTGTACGTTCTATTCGCCATTTACAAATATATAAAACCAACGACAAACATTTTAAAAATACAACACGTCTATAATAATATAATACGACGATAGTTATTAAAATCAAATTAAAAAACATCTTATTTAAAAAGTATAATATTTTAGTTTTAAATGGATTTCTTTCAATTTTTACAAAATTCAAAAGACACCACCTCGAATTCAAAAATAACCAATAAACCACCAAAAAAGAAAATTCAAGAAACATCATCTGAAAACAAAACACCCACCAATTTACCCAACGAAGAAGTTGAAGTATATAAAAATATTACCAAAGGTGATATGGTAAAAATCATGGGAGTAAAGGATAGTATTTTAAATTCTTATAAAGGATACATTGGGGAAATAAAATATTATGAACGTGATAAAGATTCAGCAATGGTATTTTTACATGCTATACCGTATCCAACTATTATCAAATTTCCATTACACCATTTTGTTAAATTTGACCCATATACAAGGGAAGAAATTTGTAATTATTCTAATCTCTAATAAATTTTAATCTAAGAAATTTGACCCATATACAAGGGAAGAAATTTGTAATTATTCTAATCTCTAAGAAATTTTAATCTAAGAAATTTTAGTCTATAAGATAATAAATTTTAATCTAAGAAATTTTAGTCTATAAGATAATAAATTTTAATCTAAGAAATTTTAGTCTATAAGATAATAAATTTTAATCTA
>Ga0102828_1000054_pt1 | contig 21032 bp, 25 predicted proteins | sample ColrivemetaGS541_FD_78196 | JGI IMG/M metagenome (GOLD analysis project Ga0102828, IMG submission 78196) | Estuarine microbial communities from the Columbia River estuary - Freshwater metaG S.541 | ecosystem: Environmental > Aquatic > Marine > Intertidal zone > Estuary | place: USA: Columbia...
CATCCAATTTCAAATAAAGGATTATAGCTTGGAGATACCATTGGTAAATCTAAAGGTACAACCATTCCGTTATAGTCCCCATGAGTTCCAATGTCTGTGTTTCTAATTAGATCTTCATCTTCTTCGTTTAATTCTACTTCTCCATTCTCATAAGCTTCTCTAGCTTCTGTAAATAAGTTAACAAATGCTTCAGAAGAATAACGGTATATGTTTTCATGTAGAGTTAAACCGTTATCGATGTGGTACTGTAAGCTTGGTAATCCTACTATTTCTCGTAGTTTAATCATCTGTATCAGGTGTTATAAAGTCTTTTCTATAAAATTTTCCGAGGACGTTATCGTTAATATAATTGTTTCTATATTCAAGTACCTCTTTAATAAATAGGTATTTAGTCTCATAATATGTAAGAAGTTTCTTTGATCTAACAAAACATAAGATTTGTTTAGTAAATTCTTCTTGCTTACCTTCTTTTATAAGGCCAACTATCTCTGCATGAGACCCGAAATAGGTTTTCCAATCTGATTCTTTGACTATCTTTCGCTTTCTTTTCTGATCGGTTAGCGGAGGTAAAGTCCTGTTAAAATATAGTACTTTTTTTCCTATATATTTTCTCCCTGTTGGAGTATGTGTTACTTCGTAAATAAAGCCAAAAGTGCCCTCAGGCATATCACTCATTTCAGTGATAATTCGGCCATCGTAAATCCATGACGGCATAGTAATTCCCATTTAGTTAAAGATTAAGTTACGAAATTTAAGTACGAATAACAACTGATCCGGAAAAGCTTCCGGCAAATGTTATTTTTAGAGTATCAACTCCTGTACTTTGAATACCGGCTGGTATTACTGTATCGTAGATTCCTGGTGCTGTATATTGATAAGCTTGTACAGTTGGGAATCTATTATTAAGACTATGTGTTACTTCTAGTAGTGTTGTAGCTCCTCCTATTGCATGAGCATAAAATGATCCAGAGAATCCAGATAATTGTACAGAGCTTGAAATAGTACCGTTAGGTAAAGCAGCGATTACACCGTTTATAAATTGGCTATCTCCTACATTTAAAGTAATTGTTCTTGAGGTAGTTAAGTCCCCGCCTCCTAGTACTCCTCCTATACCAGAAAAAGTTACTGCGCTATGGTCAATATGCCTATTACTGGTATAATTTGTAGTAGCGTTATGATCTATCTGAATTGATCCAGATATTATTACTGGTTTATTTTTTACGTTTGTAAACTCTACATACGAAGCTGTAGTAATACCTGTTAGTCCTGATCCGTTTCCATAAAAAGATCCTGAGAATCCTCTTGATGCGGAGATAGAGCCGTCAGGTAAATATACTGAACCTGTAAGTAAAGAATATAATTGAGGCATATTAGCTAATTCTTATCTGAATAAAGTTGCCATTTCTATATAACCCTCCTAACGGTACACCGTTTGATGCTGCTGCATTATCGTTTGCAAAGTTAAGGCTTTGAGAAACTTCTGATAGTACTACATATCCGTTTACAACATTTATAGCGGTTCCGTTGTGGTAGCATCCAAATGTAGATGAACCTGAAACTTGTAAATTTCCTACTACAGTATGTGTATCGTCAAAACTATTACCCCATTTAGTAGACCCGCTTTGAAAGATTACTGAAGATGAAGTAAAAGAAGTGTGTATTTGTTCTGCTTGTAATGTACCTTTAATGACTAAAGATCCGGTTATTTCGGTATTAGCACTTATTATAAACTTATCTGCTCTATAATCGTACTTCAAATCATTAGATCCTATATTTACAGACCCGCTTCTATATATAATTTGTGTATCACTAGCAACACCTCCTACTGGAGCTATATTGATAGACTGTACATTATTACTACTAGCAGAGGTAAATAACGATATAACTTGCCCGCTAAAAGAGGATGAGTAAATAAAGCTCCTGAAGTTGTTATCTACTTCTGTATGGGTTAAAGCACCACCCTTTACGCTTCTTAATGTTATTGCCATTTCTATTTATTTTCTAATTGTGCTACTCTCTCTTGTAAATTTTGTATCAATATATTCTGGGCTTTTACAGCTTCGAGTAGAACAGCTGTTATTGCATTATAATCAACACTTAAGTAACCTTCCTCATCACTATGAACAGCGTCCGGAAGGACTGCTTTTACTTCTTGAGCAATAGTTCCTACACCGGGTATATCGTTCCAGTCATTACGTGTATAAGTGTATCCTCCTATCGCATCAATGATATCTAGACTACCTTGTATAGGTTGTATATTATCCTTTAATCGTGCGTCAGAGAAGGCTAAAATGTTTCTTGAAGCTTGTATTTGCCCTATAACATGTAAATCGTATTGAGGATTCTTTGTATTAATACCAAAGCTTCCGGAACTAATGTAATGCTGTCTAACGCAGCTAGAATTTACTCGTAAGCTTCCAGTCATTTCGTGGTTACTATTACAGTCAACTCCGAATCTAGTATTACCTTTTACTGTGAATGGTCCTTGTAATGTTAAACTTCCTGTGATATTTAAACTACCTGTTACATCGTGGAAGTCATTTGTAGTATCTCCCCACTTCGTAGATCCACTTTCATAAACTACTGAAGCATTAACAAATTCAGTATGAAATTCTTGTGCTGTTATTCTTCCAAATATTACAGCATCTCCTGTTACAGTTAAGGAACCGGTTATGATTGCATTACCGTTAATATCTAAAGGTGCATTAATTCTAGATGTTGCTGACTTCTTAATACCTACATACCCGTTTACTGGGTTAAATAAGAAATCTGGAGCACCTGCTTGTAAGCTTTGACTTGCGTATTGAACTGATCCGTTAATAGATCTACTTCCGGTTGCATGTAAAGGTATTTGATGCGCAGCTAGGTTCCAAGGTATTAAGGTACTGCCTGTATAAAATAGAGTAGCAAAGTTTACAGTTGTTCTTGTGGCAGAATTTGCTACCCAAGATTCTTTTGTTAAAGAGCTAGAATAGAAATAGGAACCTAAGTTGGTGTCCATTTCTTTATAGGTTAATGCTTCTCCTTTATTTGCTCTAAATGTTATAGCCATTTTTTTTTATTATTTACATGTCAATTTTTACAACGAAAGTCATATCGTTATATAGTGACTTTCTAGTTGGTTGTGCTAGCTTTCCTACTGCTATTAACTCGTCTGCATCATTGTAGAGTCCTACACTTGTTAGGTATGGACTAAATGTACTTCCTGTTACGTTAGGTAGTATATCTCCAAATGAGCCGGTTAATGCACTCGGGTTATGGGTAAAGTTCATTTCTGAATCTCTAACCTTGCAGTACATATTATATGTATAAATAGGGTGGTTAGATTTCCAGTGAAGGTTTGGATTGAGATAAAAACTATTATATATTTCTACAATTTCTGGATCAGTTAAAATAACTTGGCCGTGGCTATAAACGATATCTCCTATAATTCTAACTGGAGCACAAGGTTCTGAACCTGAACCTGACATTATTAATCTACCTTCTCCATCGTCTACAATTTCAACTCTATGTTGTCCATCAGGTGAATCAATATATTCGCCACCTGCTGTAGAAGTTTCTAGTACATAAGTACCTTCGTCAAGTATATAATCACAAGCAATTTTTCTTACAGATCCAAATAAAGTTTCGAAAGTCTGTATATAGTCGTTTTGACCTATCTCATCTGTTACATAACCATCATTAACGTAGTTATCTTTAGCTCCGTTTGGTTTTAATATAAAAGAAAAGGGTACAATATTAGTTCCAAAAACTTCTTGTGGTACTGAAAATACGCTTATCTCTTGAACGTTATGTAGGTCTCTAGATTCACTTAAATGTAGAGTAGTCTCTAGGTAGTTATCAAATGATCCACTAAATGTAGAGTCTTGAACCTTACCGCTATAGTATAAATTATGTATACTTTTATAAACTATCTGCTTATGTCTTTCTTGAACTTGCTGGGAAGGTATTGTTGCATATTGATATAAGTCTTCATCGTTCAAAAAGTATTCTGTTGAACCTGAAAGTCCTATAAATTTATCTATAGAGTACTCATTTGTTGACTTAAAACCACGAAGCAAGCTCCCGCTTGTATGCCAATGCTTACGAGCGTCGTGTACTGTTACGTAGACATCTTGCCTGTTTAGTTTTTTGTATGTACTCATTCATTAATAGTCAAGCTTGATTCTAACTAGAGCCTCTTTTGTAAAGTCTTTTAATAATGGTCTAGATAATTTAGCTACTGCTAAAAGATCGTTATTATCATTATACAAACCTACACCTGTAATATAAGACTGTGGAGTATTGATCATAACATTGTGTCTGATTTCTCCTGATCCTGATAGTAAAGATGGGTTAGTAGAGTAGTTAAATTCTGCGTTTCTTGCTCGTACGAATATAAAGTTAGATGAAATAGTTTCTTCAGAGTTTAATCTAAAGTGCTTACCTTTTGATAAAGCTAAGAATAACTTTTTAAGATTTAATGCTGAGTTGTTAGCAGTTCTTGTTGTACCTAATGCTATTCCTCCTCCTGTTACGAAGGGAAGGTCTAATGCTTTACCGTTAAGTATTACTATACCTACATCAGGTAAGAACTTACCGTAAGAGCCTGATACTGAGTATCCGTTAGCGTTAGCTGTTGTATCTACAGTACCTCCTGAGCCTGCTACAAGTTCAAATACTCGACCTGAATCAGTAAATGTAGTTGTTGCGACAGCTCTACTATTATCTGTTAATGTAATTTTGTTAGCTCCACTTCCGCTTAATATTAATGTTAGAGTTCCTGGGAGTAGTTTTTCTTTGTATCTTGCTCTATCTACTGCTATAACATAGAAGTGGTCAGCTGTTTCTCCTCCAAATGTAAATTCAGACTCTTCATCACCTAGTACTAAGTTTCTATACTGTCCGTAGATAGTAGAAGATGGGGACTTTCCAGTCACACTAGCATTATATTGTAGTGTTCCGCCTCCTTGTTTGTCAGCATAAGCAATTGAAAATTGACTTGCTGCTGTTGAATCTGTTGATGCAGTATTAAATACGTTATAATAATAGTCCCCAGAAGTACTTGATACTTGTGTTGAACTAGTGTAGAAAGCAGTTAAGTTTATTACGTTGTTAGTCCATAATGGAGCTGTTACCGATTCAGCACTTACTACTATATCTTCTTGGTCAAATCTTTTAAATGACATAATTAGTTAGTTTTTGTAATGGTTACTGGAATTGTTAATCTCGCTCCTGAATCACGACCAATAATTGTTATAGTGGTCTGAAGTGTTAATCTTGTTCCGAATAAAGTGTTTATTGTTGTTGAAGTCAAGTTAATTGAAGTACCGATAACTGTCTTAGAAACATTTGTTCCTATAGTAGTACCTGTATTTAATCTAATTGCTTCTTCTGAGTTGATACCTACTCCGTTAAATGTATTAAGTACTCTAACATCTGCAATTGTAGCTGTATACCCTCCTGCTTCGTATGTTGTAGTTGCACCTAAGTAGTTCAATGTCTGTGGAGTAATCGCAAGAGAAGCTCCTTGTTTTAAACGAATAGATGAGAATCCTAAATCTAGTACTGGAAGTTTTGAAGTACCTCTTGGTAGAGTTGTTAACTTATACTTCATAATCTGATTTTCATCAGGGAAAGCTTCTAATAAAGGCATATTTTCTATAGCTTCTCCATAATATACAGAACCGGAAGGATGTTGAGGATTGTACAAAGTGTAATCAATCTCATCGTCAGCAAGAGCAAATTGTGTAATTTTGAAAGAACCGTCTCCTCTTGCTAAGAGCTCTCTTCCCTTTTTAGTTAGTATCGCATCTACTGTTACGATTGAATTGTCTAAATATCCCATTTTTGTTTAAATTATATAATATAAATATCAGCTGTTATAATATTCTAGGTTTGGGTTCTAATAATAGTTCCTAAGTTATTAGTTGAATGCATTTTATCTTCATCTATAGAGTAAATATCTCTATTTGAAATCCTTACAAATCTATTTCCCTCTTCTAAGTATAGTAAGTTAGGTGCTGCAGGGAATGACTTATTTCCCCCATATACTCTAGTCTTTCCTCCGGCTATAGTATTTGTAACTTGTGGTGTAAAGTAAACCTGCTGTATTTGTCTATCTGATAGGTTAACTCCTTTTATTTTTGTAAAGTTAGATCCTGAAGGGTGTAAGCTAGCTCTAATTGAAACTAAACCTAAAGCCGGGTCATTACCTGGTACGCTTCCTGAGTTTAGTTTTGAACCAACATATCTAGCATTAATAATTCCTGCTGTTGTATAGTTACTATCTTGAATTTCAGCCGGTGTTGCTTGGTTTAATAATATCTGTGGTAAATTAGTAGGCTCTATCGGATCTTCATTTCTGTCTACCTGTTGTATATAATTAGCTTTTCGTAGTACCGTTGCATTACTTAATATTGGGTTATCTGAACTATTATTAAATACTGTGGATATGTAGGGGTTAAATATAATTTCAGAAGGTATCTGTACGTATTGAATGTAGTGGAATTGTGGATCGACAGTACTGTCAAATGCAGTCCAATTAATACCATCACCTAATGGTATGTTATTAGCGCCAAATTGACTCTTTTCTAGAAAGACTGGTTGTAGTCTTATAAAGAAATAATTTGATCTCCTTACTCTTTCTATAATATTAGCTGTTATATTCTTTTTACCATTTATATCTCCTGCATTAGAATATTTAAAAGTAATATTTTCGGCCTGTAATATAGTCTGCTGTAAATCAATATTTTGAGCAATATACCTAAAAGGTATTGTCATGCCTGTAAAGGCTACTCTACCTAAAGTTAAATCAGCATAAGATCTACCTGTTACCACACTGCTACTATAGAAAACGTTTATGTTGTCTGAAAATGTAGCGCTTGGGTCAATATTGATAAAGTCTAATTCTGTCACTTTTTATTATAATTAGTTAAGTATAGTAGTATTTAATGCTTTTAGTGCTATGCCATACAAGCAAGTGCACATGTATTGAAAGAGCCGAATTGTGTTCCTAGTTCTAGAGCGACTCCTGAACTAAATGTTGCAGAATTTACTCTATATGCATATCCATCTGGACCAGTTGATGTTACGTAGAATTTATTTGGTATTGGTGGTGGGTTATTTACGTTAACCATAACATAGATTGTATCTATAGATTCGGTACAACTATTTACCCCGTTACAGGCGAATACATCTGCAAAGAAATAGTCATACTGAGGAGAGCTAGTCGGGCTAGGTGTAGTTGGTGCTGGAGTAACTGGTGCAGCGGTAGGACTAGGTGTTATTGGTGCTGGAGTAACTGGTGCTGGTGTTACTGGTGCTGGAGTAGTTGGTGCTGGAGTAACTGGTGCAGCGGTAGGACTAGGTGTCACGGGAGCAGGTGTCACGGGAGCAGGTGTTACTGGTGCCGGTGTCACAGGGGCGGCTGTAGGACTAGGTGTCACGGGAGCAGCGGTAGGACTAGGAGTAGGGGCTGCGGTTGGTGCAGCGGTAGGACTAGGTGTTGGTGCGGCAGTTGGAGCAGCTGTAGGTGCAGGTGTTATTTGAGTTACTGTGAATGTGATAGTACAATCTCTAGGAATAGTGTTAGATTGGTTTATGAATGTTATCCTAAATGCTAACTCTGGTTGTGATCCTTTTTTAATTCTGTTTCCTCTATTTAATTCACCGTCCGTAATTTTAATTCTACTTCCACTTAACTCTCCATTAAATTTAGGTTCTTCGTAATTATGTCTAAAGGTCATAGCAGATCCAGAAGGAACTACAATTCTTTCCGAGTATGCTGTACTTCTCTCTACTAACTGTGTATAAGATCCTCCGTGAGTTCCTACCGTAAAAGCAGTATCTATTGACCCAGAATAGTCTTGGAATATAGTACTAACACTTACGTGCTTTGCTTTATTTCTTTCTAACTTATGAGGTTTAATTATAATACCGGTAATAGCTGTTGATCTACCTGGTATAAAATCTTTAATGATTCTAAATAAAGCATTATCAAAAAAACGTATTAACCTAATATAATCCATTAGGTCATATCTATCTAGATTTCCTAGTATTACTTTACGATGTTTCTCTAATGCAGTGTATTCAGATTTATAAGAGTCTCTAGGGTCACCAATATAGTCGTCTATGTTAAAGTTTGAAAAACCTAATACAGCACTTTGAGAAACTATATAATTATCTATATTCTTAGAAGGAGCTAATCCTACTTCAACAAAATTTAAGTCATCAGAGTACTCATATTCTCTTCTAACAATAGAAGTGTAATTTGATAATGCATCACCAGTAATAACTGTACCGTCATTATCTGTTCTTAATTTTAAAGAAGAACTATGGTGTAGTTGTGTTGGTCCATAAAAACCTGGTCCTATTTTTTGACCGCCTGCAATACCTATTTCTAAAATCTGAGAAGGTATGCCGAATGAGTTTATTAAAGCTCTTAAACCTCTTTCAGTTCCTTTTGCTTTAGTTAATAAAGGTAAGTTGTGGTATATTCGCTTGTATACTTCTTTCTGGTAATTATCAAATGGCATTGGTTGTAAATACGCATTTGTAGAACCTGAGGTAATTATTTTATATTCGTTTATTTGTTCACTTCCGGATATATAAGACTCACCTATAAATGCTCCAAATATAGATTCTAAGTTAAAGTTACTATTATATAACTTAACTCCAAAATTTTCTAGAGTAGTTCTTACTAAGTCTTTAGATATGCCGAAGTTAATTCTATTATCAGCATCATACTTATCACTTACAGCTTTTTGATATATCCATATATTATCAAAATGTTGTGCGAGCATATTAATAAAAAGGAGAGCAGGATTGTTACCTTGATCTTCTCTTAAAAATACTGGTAATGTATTCGTTAATGCATTTAAGTTACTTACATCAAAATTAGAAGCAATTTCTAATTGACCACTATACCAGTTTGATGCTTGTGCTGTGGAACTTGCCTGGTTTTTAAATGGTCTTGTAGTGTTAGATTTAGGCCAGCTATTAGATCCACTTTCAAAATATAAAAATCTATCGTAATGGTCAAAGTTATTTACAATACCTTCAATTAAAGATTCATAATAATCTCTACTACCCGTAATACCGAATCTTATGTACCCTGTATTACTTAGAGTTTGCAAAGAAGTTTCGTATGATTTTATTAAATCTACTTTATATTTAAAATTTCTTAATCTCTCTTCTGCTGAAGAAAAGTTTATAAAGTCTGAATAGTTGCTATGGTCTATGCTAATTTGAGCGCTGCTCTCTTCAAATAAAGAGTATAACTCGTAATAAGAACTAGTAACCGGGTAGCTAAATAGTTCATTATAATTAAAAAAACCTGTAGGGTTATTATTATCCTCTACTAATTCTATATCAAAATTAGGTCCTTTTAAATGAGGAAATACTATTTCATCCGGTATTACTTCTGTATCGATTTCAAACACTACAGAGTCTGATACTAACTCAACTACTCTAAACGTATCTTTAAATTCAAAATCTACCGGTAAAGGTTCATATAGCTTTATAGCTAAAGCTTTTCCTCCTCTATAATCTATAAGATCAATATTAATACCTATCAATAACCTGTTATCTCCAAAATTTAATCTGAAATCTTGAAAATAAGAAAGACTTTCTAGTTTTCTTTTAATTTCAGAAGTAAATTTAATTAGATCTTGTAAAGATACTTCATTACTTAACGCTAAAATTTCTGTTCTATCAGACGATAATTCTTCTATGAAAAAGTTACCTTCAAAAATAAAATTATCGTTGCTATATAGATTATTTAAGAAGTTATAGAGTAAACTAACTTGTCCATAACTGTATCCTAATTGGCTAGCGTCTGCTTCTGGGGATATATTTAGCTCAGATATTTTACCTGATTCGTATTGTGTAAATGTAATATGATTAAACTCGGGAAAGTAGGAATCAACAGAAAATAACCGCTGATCATCTACTCCATATACGTGTAACTCTACTGTATGTTTTTCAGGTTTAAAATTACTATTCAGGTAAAAGTTATCTACTAAATTCCTATCTTTTTCATTTAGGTTTTTAGTCACTATACCTAATTGACTAGGAACTCCTGTGGATACTATGTAATTAGTTTTTGACATTCTGATTAGCTACTTGTTCTTGTAATGCAATAATCTCGCTTTCGTTATCTATAATCTGTGCTCTTAGATTTGTTATTTCATCTAAGAGAGGTTGTATATCGGCAGTAGAATCATCTAACCTGTATAATTCTGAGCTTCTTTTTATTAAATATTCATGGGTTCCAGCTTCTCCGTTAATTGGAATTTCATAAAAAAGTTCTTCGTATAATGCAAAGAAGTCTTCAATAGTTAACTGAGTATTTTCAGGTACAGGCTGTTTAAAGGTTGTAAATTCTCTTTTTACAACTTTATTAATATGTTCTTTATTATATACCGTCTTCCGAACTGGTACCGGGTTATTAGCCATTACGTACTATTTTAAAAACATTACCATTATCTACCACTGTTGTACTCCCATCAAGAGTTGATTTTACTAATATACGATAATATCTCTCTGGTTGCAACCCTTCCATGTAAACATCAAAGTAACTTCCGTTATTATCAGCACTTATTTTTGTAAAAACTGTATTAAAATCTACTACCATCTCTTCTGTATGTTCATCTCTTAATCCCCAATACGAAGCAGCAGGTAGTTTATAGTTAGTTAGGTATACAGATCCTGTTGTAAAAGTTCTTGTAGGATATTTAGGTCTTGCATGTACTCTAAATCTTTGCTTTCCGGCATCTACATACTCCCCTTTATTATTTTTAATATTAATAGTTGCGTCACTTGTACTTAATTCCGTCAATGTACTACTATAAACAGTATCATTCCATCCGAATTCTAAGTACGGAGGGTATATTGTATTAGTGTTTCCACTAAAGTATTTTAAACGTATAGAGGATGTAGTATTAAATTCAAGATCATTTGTCAGTTTCAGTATAAACCCGTTATTAACGATTGTAGAGGCGTTATGAGCCTTTACTCCATTAGTTACGTTTATATGAATATCATTATTTGAATTTAGTTCCTGTAATTGAGTACTTTCGTAATTTACTCCTGCAGATCCTGTATACCAGCTACCACCTCCGATATATGTAGCATTGTATGAACTTTCTACTCCTGCTGGCATTGTAATGGTGTTAGAGGGTAATGTCCAGTTTCCGGTTCCATTACCTAATCTATATACCCAACTTGCACCGGATTGATCGGTTGGTGAATCCCCATACTTTCCTATTCCCTGAGTCCATGTATTGTATAGCGGGTAAGCTTTTAATGAGTACTCTGTAGGTATTTCGTAAGCAGATGCTAAACTTAAGTGGATACTCGCACTGTAGTTATTACTACCTATAATGTTTGTTACAACATTTGCAATATCTGTACTATTAAATTTTAACAATGCTCTTGCTGTTTGACCTACTTCTGAGATAGGGTAGCCACCGATTTCGATTATCTCATCTAAACCTGCATTACCGGTTACTGCTTCAGTAAAAATAAATGTATCCTTTTCTGGGAAGATTCTATATATTGCCATTTTATAATGTTGTTACTCGTCCTTGAATATCTATTTCAGGAAATTTAATTTCAAAAATACAAGGATCATAAGAAGGGTAAACCATATTACCCCTTGTTGCTCCTTTTATATCGTATGCCTTTTTTGAGTAGTTGCCGACTACTTTATTTTCAAAATAAATCTTTTCTACGCTCTGTACTCCTTTAACTCTATCTAGTAGTGTATAGATACTTGATATATTAATAGGTTGATTTATAGACCATTTACTGATATTAAAATAATCTATAAGTACTGTATTACATGCTAATAATACATCTCTAGATACGTAATTAGGTAATGTTATAATTTCATATTTTAACCCTACGTTAACTATAAAAGCATCTTTTATATTTACAGCATCTGTTAATAACATGTACTGAGAAAGATAAGTTTTTAAATTTTGTTTTAAATTTGTAGTAGCTATTGTAACTTGTTTTTCTGAATTATAAGCTAAAACATATAAAGATAATGCTAATGGATTTGAATCATAAGCTCCACCTAGTAGGTTAGCATTTGTAGATTGATCCTGTGTAACATAAACTTTAGATACAGAACCGTATAGTGGGGGTAGTGATAAGCTTCTGATTGCGTAATCTTGTAAAGTTACCGCTCGATTTTGTTCTGAATAAGCTCTTAAACTATTCTGTCTCAGTTCATCTACTGAATCTCCGTCTCGTCCACCGGTTGCTGGTAAAGGGTTATTAAAGGTTAGTGTATTTGCTTTACTCTGATCTGGTGCGGCTACTGTTACTAACTCTACCTGGTTTATACTATTAGCAGGAACGTTTGATTCTACTCCTCCTCCTACTATGTACCTTACAGTTAGGGTTGTATTAGACGGTGCTATGCCGTATGATTTTGAAAATAAAAAGTTAGAAGGATCAAAAGCATAATCTAGTCTACTAATACCTTGATTTGTTCCTATTCCTACATTAGTAGGGTCTGGTAAAAAAACTTCATCGTCAGAAGCACTTATGTTTATACCTGCTCCAAATTGGATCTGTAAATTCCCTTGAGAGGTTAGCCTAGTTACAAAACGTCTAGGTACTTTTTTCAACCTTAGAAGACTGGGTACTTGGTTTTTATCAGAAGATGTATTGCTTTGCTCTTCGTATATTGTATCTTGACCTAAAAAAGGAACTTCATACCAGTTGTTTCCATCACTATCGGTAATATCTAAAACGCCTACTATGTTAGTATCTTCTATAGTTAACGTAAGAAACTTTTCAGATGCACCTATTATTTTTGTACTTTGTTTTAACTCTCCTGAGATTGCATTTACTTTTTTTGTAAGTTTATATTCTGCAGGATACCCATTAGCAATACTTTCTATTCTAACTTCTGTAGGGTTTAAAGAGCTTGAGAAAGCAAAATCGATTTTATCGTTTATAATAAATTTAGGGTCACCAAATGTAGTTGCTCGTAATCTTGTATTAGGTTGTACTACTAGTGCTTGATTCCAGTTAGGTAAGTAGTTAGGTGCTACTGCGTTAACTCTTTGAGATACTTCTATTTCTACTTCTGATACATTTGTGGATTTAGGACGGTACCCCATCATGTATGCTAAGTTGTACAGGTTAGCAGGATCTTTAGCGTGTTGTAAAAATGTCTCTTGTAGCTGTGTATCTTGGTAAAAAGAGAGTACATCACCCACATAAGATGCCATCTCAATAAACATCATACCCGGGGAGGTAGGTGAAAAATCGTTATACGTATCTGGGAAATAATTCTTAGCAAATTCTACGAGTTGTTCTCTAAAATTACTGAAATCCCTGTTTATATATTTTATGTCTCTTTCTTGGGCCATTATTGCTGAATATTAATAATTACTTCATCTTCAATATTACTATCTAAGATATTATATTTTAAATAGAATTCAATTGAGTTTTTATCTGGATCTGCTATTAAAGATATATCATTAGTAATAACTTTTGGAAAATAGTCCATTAACTCTTGTCTTATTTTAATCTTTAAGAAGTTAAGTTTATCTTCTGTTATTTGTTCGAATAGTTCTGAAGGTAGTCCACTACCAAAAGATGGGTTCATATATCTCTCACCTCTCCCTGTAAGAAAATAATTAATTAGGTTATTTCTAACTGCATCTTTAGTAAAGTAGTTAGAATTAAAAACAGCTTGTCCAGAAAAAGGTAGATTTACACCTACAGCTTTTCTTGGCTGTCTATCTAACGGATTTATTTTCTTTACATCAAATGCCATTATTCTATTCCTTTACGTTGTTTATCTTTCTGATTAGCAGCTTCTAATATCTGTTTTGCTTTACCTATAAAAGGCAATTGGCTTAAATCTATTCCTGGTTGACTACCGCCTTCTAAGTTCATCTGATGTGCTACTGTGCTAGCCATGCTTGGCATATGAGCTCCTTCGCCCATAATAGCTGCTGCATCGGCTGATGTCATACTTGCTCTTGTCATTTGTAACATATCTTCGATCGGGTTACCGGTTGGAACATACTTTTTAGGCTGCGGAGCAGGTGCTTTAAAATTAGTAACCTGCTTAGCTTCTGTTTTTTGTTCAGTTTGCAAAGAAGTAGGGTTACTGGCAATCTTAACAGCTTCGATTAATACCTCTCTAAGCTGGTCTTTAAATGCTTTTTCTACTTCTTCTCGTATAACTTTCCTAAGTTCTTCTAGTTTCATATTTATAAATAGTTAGTATATTAAAGTTTATTATTGTAATTGGTCTAATCTGAATCTAATCTCCCGTACCAGTACGTTTGCATCACTAGCAAAAGAAGGCTGTCCTTTCATTACGATTATTCCTTGAGAGTTTCTAGCTACTGCAAAGCGTCTTTTAGCTATAGAAGGTGAGGTTGTATCATCTATAACTTCAATTAAAAATTCAACTCCGTTTCTAGCTTTATATAGCCCAGTCTGGGCTGGTTGTAGTTGTATTTTGTAACTTCCTAAATTAACTTTAATACTATCTAGTAATCCTCTATTTACTAGACTAGTATTCGAGAGTCTATTTAAAAGGTCCTCTAGAAGTTTCTGAGTATTAATTTCATATAGTAACCAATCTAAACCTGTTAAAGGATTTAACCAGGTATCAAGTCCGTTTTTTGCTCTATTATTTACTATATATTTGTTTCCATCTAATCCTTCTACGATATCTCTTCTCTCATCTGTATGAATATATATTATTCCGGATTTATAAGGACCTCTAAAACAGTTTCTTCCATAGTTACTTCCATCTTCTACACTGTCTGCATACTTAATTGGATCAATTAAAGTTTCTTGTACTAGTCTTGGGACTAATCTTGAAATAATAAAATTCCCACCTATATCTACTAACCCTAACTTAGATAATTCTTCCGGTGTTAGGCTATCTTTGAGTTCATTTTCTATACTACAGAATGCAATCGGACTATCAAGTAAGGATAACTTAGAATTAATATCATTTAAAAGATTATCAAAAAAAGTTGTATCTACAAGAGCTTCAATTCCATCTATAGTTTCTTTTGTTTGTTTAACTAATTCTCTTAACTTGTTAATTAAGTCTGAATATTTGTTTGATATAGATATAGGTAGACCAATACCTGGAGGAACAGCTTGAGGAATAGGTAATACAAGTAGAACTTTTATTAACTTATCTAGAGTATCTATAGGTGGTTTTAGCTTTTTTGGTAAAGCCTTATATGTATCTATAATTTTTCTAGAACGTTCTGTAAGATCAGATAAAGTTTGTTTTGATTTAACTAATTTATCTAAAGTTTGTTGTTTAGGACATGCATTTGCTTGTACAAAAGTTGATATTGTAGATTGGATTTTCTGTTGCACCTTATCTTGTAGTTGGGCTTGCAATCCTCCTATCTTACTTCCTATAAAAGCAGTTACCTTTGATTCCGGTATAGTTATAAATGGCATACTATTCTGTAAATACTTTTTTAGATTTTAATTCTTTCAACCGAGCTCTTAATGGTTTTATTCTAGCAAATAAGATACCGCCTTCTTTCTTTAGCTGTGCTACTGCTATTGCAGGGGCTGCTTGTAATCCTGAAGGGGTTACTAAAAAGCTAGCAAAGTTTTCTACTGCTTTTATAAAATCTTCTAAAAGATCAACAGTATTTTTACCTAATAGTACCGGTTGTGCACTATATTCTACTGCTGTTCTTGCTTTTTCTCCTAAGAATATTTTCTTAGAATCAATACAAACATACTCATCTGCATCTATATTAACAGATTTACTATTTATTCCTACTGATATTGCTGCTGAAAGTAGTATAGATTCTTCTTTTGCATTTAAAAATAAACGTCCGCTGTTTAAAATTACCTGCGGTTTGTTGTAAGCATTAGATGTTTCCGGTATTTTATTATAAGAAAGCCTTCTAGTATTGGCTTGTTGTAGCGGTATTTGGTGAAATCCTGTAAAATAAAGAGATCCGAAGTTCTTATTTACATCTTCTATAATACCGGCGAAGCCACTTGGTGCTGTAATCTGTCCGTTAGCAATTAATATTAAAGGCTGTCCGTTATTTTTTGAAGTAGTAAGTGGGTTGTTTATATGCTGAGATCCTGTAAACCTAATAGATTGACCTTGACGTCCTTGAATCATAAAATCTCCAGGGTAATTTATAAGAGGATTTATTTTTCCACTCTCTTTAAACCCTTTACCAAATAGAGTTTTACTGAAGTTTGGGTTTCTAGTATTTGGTGAAGCATTATGTTCCGGAGCATTCCATACGTTAACGATACGAGTCCAAGCTTTTCTATTTCCTTTACCTGTTTCTTCTGTGGCAGAAGGGCTAGATTCGATAGCTATTATTTCTCCTACTAATGGAATATCTTTATACCTAATATTCCCTTGAAAAGCAAAAGGTACTTCTGGGGTTTCATCAGGGTCTCTATCAGCACCACTGCTAATACTAGCATAAAAGCATCCATTAATAGCTAGAGCGCTTCCCATTTCTTTGTACCTAGGGTGTTTACTGTCTAGTATAATATCCTGTACTCGACCATAGGTTGTACCGCTATTTGATCCGCCTCTGGATCCTCCGCTACTTGCTCCAACTCCTGTACCTGATCTACTGGTCGCCATTGTCCGTTTCTTTTACTTCTTTGTTAATCGTTTCAGCTTCTTGTAATAATTCAGCTAATTCTGATAAGTCGAATTCTTCTCCTTTTGATTGTCCTGTTTCGATTCGCTGAATGATAGTAGCTAGCTTAATCAGAGCTTCATCATTCTTAACACCAATCTCCATATATTCTTTTATCATAGGTACTACTAATGTAGCATCTCCTATGCTTTCAATCAAGGGTTTTAATTCTGCAATCAAAGCAGTAACTTGCGAACGGGTGGATTTAGAATTAGTATGTATCTCTTGAAATAAATCAGCAAGAGAGGTTTCTCCAAAAATTTTCTTATCTAAACTCATACTTTTTTAATAATAAATAGGTTAGTCGAGAATATTGACTACTAACCCGTTTTCACTATACTCAAAATACTTGTTATAGAATTCTGATTTTAGTTTAGATATTACTCTAGTTAGGTGAGGTGTTTCGCAGTCAGTCATCTCTCTAATATAAATATAGAGCGCTTTTTTCTTAAAGATTTCTAAATCATGTCTAGTCTTAAAGATAGTCAATACTGCATCTGCTATCTTAGCTTCTTGTTCTTTTGGAAAAAATTCATCTACCCTTTCGTACATTTCTGTTATCCACATATCTAGGAATGCTGATAAAGACATCTTAAATTGTCCGTCAACTTCTAAATCCGGTTCATAACACTCTTCTACATCCGAGAAGGATCCTATCTGCTTTAATTTTTTATAGTTCTTATTGTTGTAGTTTATTAACCACCTCTTTACAATTGTACCGAAGTATGAGTAAGCCTTTGCTCCATTAGTAGCATCAAACTTCATAATCTTCTCTTCTAATAAAACAGAAACGATCTCATGTTTGAGATCTTCAATATGTTCTACGTCGGTATAGTAAAATTTAAAGGTATGTATTATATTCTCTGCCAGTTTATAAAACGGCATATAGATATGATCTGTGAATATTTTAGCTCTATAAACGTGATCTGAGGAAGTATTATAGAGGATTATGTAGTCTTCTGTCTCTTTTGTAAAGTAGTTACTTTTCGCTTTGGTTCTGGCCATAATTAGTCGGGAGCATGTATCGGTTTAGCTCTTCTTGTACGTTTTGTAGTTGTTTAAAGAAATAACCGACCTCATCGTCCGACTGAAAAGTTCCTTCTCCGTCTAACTTCTGTAGGTGCATTTTTGCTTCAGCAATAGATGCTGAAATATTGTTTAAGTATTTAACTTGATCTTGTATAACATCTTCATATTTCTCTACTTTAGTAAGTAGGTTGTATATTGCAAACACTGATACAATTAGAAGTAGCCCTAAAATTGATATAATCCAAATCATATTATAAATTTTTAATTAAGTTTGATAAACCTTCTGATGAATTAACAGGGCGTCCTGTAGAGGCTTTAGCTTTTTGTACTTTAGGTTCTGTAACTCCTCCTTTATTCTTCCATAAATCATATTCTACCTTAGAAGCCATAAAGTCTGCTGAGTGTAAAATATTTACAATGTTAGTTTTCATTCGAGAGTCTGGGTTGTGACTAAAGAAATAAGCTTCGTTAGCTTTATCAAACACGCCATCGTGTAGTCTAATACCTAAATACTCATTATGAGATAATTTAATACCGAATCTCTGTAAGATATAAAGAGAACGGTCCGGAATAAGCATAAACGAGATTTCAGGATTAGGAGTATACATTTCATGTAACTTATCTTGTCTCCATTTATCTGTTTGAGGAATATAACAATCCCTATCTCCGTCACCAATTTTACCTAGATCATGGAAGATAGCTGCCATTACCAACTCTTCATCGGTAAAGTCAATAGAAGCTCCCATAGACTGCCATAATTCTTTTTGTTTTACGGCACATTGTACAACTCTATTAACATGGTCAATGTATCCACCCGGAAAAGCATTATGGTACCATGATTTACTACTAGCAGGAGCCATTACCATATGTTCGGCTAACGTTTCTACTAGAGCTAATACGCTATTTTTACGATCACCACCAATGTAATGGTTAATAATCTTAATATGTTTATCCCAATTTGATTGGATTTGTTCGGCACTTAACATAACTTAGTTTTTTTTATAGGATTCCCCTGCTTTATATTTATATCTATATATTTAATATCTTATATATTTATTTAATATCTTTATATTATATCTAATATCTTATATATTATTGAAGATATATAAAAAAACGCAGAATAGCCACTCTTTTGTAAATTATTTTTCCGGATCCATTAAATTACTTTTCTTTGCACCTGGAAAGCTAGCTTTTTTTACTGGTTTTTCTTCTGTCGGTTCTGGAAGGTGAGCAGTAACAGCAATTAAAAAGTCTGCAACCTCTGAACCTGTATCGGTAATAGGGGTAATCACTTTAGTAGAAGTGGTTTTTTCTTGTACTTTTTCGGTAGAAGTGATTTGAGTAGCCTTTCTTAGACTTTCACCCTCCTTAATCACCCTATCAAGCTCATTTCTTACCTTATCTCCAGCAGAAAAGTTTGTTTCTTTATCTACAAACATTCCCTTGTACTCAGCTACACCTAAAGCATAGATGATTTCATTTAATTCTCGAATAGTTAAATTCATATACATGTTTTTAAATTAGTTTATACCTTAAGATACGGACTATTCCGCAGAAAAACAACTTTAAGCCAGTGAATAACAAAGATTTTTATTGAGAATGAAGGAGTTAGGGAGCGTGCCTGCGAAATACCTTAAGAAGGCCGAAGGCCCCACGCGCATCGCGCGCATTTTGACCCGAAAATTTTATATTCTAATCAACTCTTAGCTTTAATTCTTGCAATAAACTATCAACATTGTAGTCGTAGATAGGAGGAGTCATTGTATTCCTCAATAAATCATCAAAAGATTTTATTACAGCACACCTCTCATAGTATTCTTTCTCTTGATAATAATAGAGTAGGTGGTCGAGGGCGTGGAATACTCCCATCTTATCATATTCTTCGGTAATGACATAGATGTTTTCAAACTTTTTAAGGTTAATCCTAAGGAGATAGGCGTAGAGGCGGTTATAAAATTGTTCCTTAACAGTCTCTCTTACAGATTCATACTGCTCCTTATATCTCATCATGTACATTCCATCGATGATAGAGTAATTCTCTAACCCTCTCACCACCATACCCATTAATACATACGGGTTTTCGAACAAATGTTGTATGTTATGCTCTTCATATATAGTCTCATCAGAGGCATTGAAGATGTTAAAAAGTTTATTCGGGTCTAATTTGTTCATTTACTCGCATATAATAGTTGCTTCTTTGATAAATATATCGTATATTATATAGAAGTATAAGTATTAATATGCTGAAAGGCAACTAAATTAAAGTATTATGGTAGAAGTGTTATTTTTATTACTAGGAGCTACTCTAGCTTTTGTTTATCTACAACATGAGCAGAAGAAAGATCTGGAAAAGAGGGTTAAGTCTTTAGAGTCAGATTACCTAAGTTTATGTGATGGTCTAAGAGATGTAGAAAGAAATGTATTTGAATCCTTAACCTCTCAGGTTCATTCTCTAAAGGCAGATATGTGGCAACACCTACATGCTCATGATTGTGAGGTACGTGATAAGAAAATTAAAGATATATTAAAAGATTAGTCGATAACTCCCGGGTCACCGCTCTTCAAATCCATGTTATATGATCTACGATGATCTCTCTAACCTTCATTACTACTTTAAAGGAAGGTCTAATTTCTCTTCGATACAAGACTATCTCTCTAGTCTATCAAGCGATTCTGAAGACGGTACTCGGGACCTCGGCTATTGTACGGTTATTATCTCTTCTTATGTGACGGGTCACTCCTCTCTGTGTGAGTCTCACGAAATCTATGACGATCTCCATATGGTCTTAGAAGGTCAAGAAGCGGTAGAGTACTACAACCCCAAGTTAAACAAGGTAAAGTTTAACTATGATGAAGAAAAAGACGTTACTCTCTACTATAAAGAAGCAATGCCTACTGTTATTCTTCCTCTTTATAATCGAAAATTCTGTTATCTTCCGGCAGGAGAAGTACATTCACCCGGTCTACCGCATAGAAAAGGCCCTTCATTAGTGAAGAAAGTGGTAGTCAAGATTAAGGCCACTGATTAAATTAAATAAAAAACAAAATCAAATGTTCACACTAGTATTAGTAACTGTCGTAGCCATTGTCGCTATCATAGGCAGTATAAAGATGTATAACCAGATAAAGAATATCCAGATAGATATATCAGCGATAAAGAAAGACAATGAAAGACGAATTGAATTCAATAAGCAAAGAAACGAAAAACGAAAAGAATTTAGAACCAATAGAACAGACATCGATAAGACCCTTGAAAGAGCCGATGCTATGTCGAATGTGTCTAAGGCCAATAAAAGAGGATAACTTCTGCTATCAATGTGCATGGGA
>Ga0102828_1000056_pt1 | contig 20393 bp, 25 predicted proteins | sample ColrivemetaGS541_FD_78196 | JGI IMG/M metagenome (GOLD analysis project Ga0102828, IMG submission 78196) | Estuarine microbial communities from the Columbia River estuary - Freshwater metaG S.541 | ecosystem: Environmental > Aquatic > Marine > Intertidal zone > Estuary | place: USA: Columbia...
TAGGAAGAGGTTCATCATGGGCCTTTCGGGTTTACTGCGCCTTAAGAAGTTTTCGTATTGCTTTGATTTCTGCTTTGCTGAGGAAGTTATCCTCTTGCTCTGCGTCTCGCTCTGCCCTCTCGGCTTTGCGTTTCGCCTTTTCCTCTGGTGTGATATCCTTCACCTTGGTTTTCACCTTCCATTTACCAGCCACCTTTTTTGGTGCTTCGACTTCCGTGTCTTGTGTCAGGTAGTCGGTTTGCGGTGTGTCCTCAATTTCCACTAGCACATAAGTGCTGCCTTCAATCTCGCCACCAGTCCAGCCATCGCCAAAGCTGGTTTGCGGATGGTTCTGCTGTGGATAGGATGGAAACTCTAAGATCGTGTCACCGTTTATTTTTGCGTATTGCATGATTAACTCCGAGTGAAGATGTGTACTTTATTTGATCCAGAACCGCTGCCAGTTGAGTAAACATTAGTGCCGTCTGCGGAAATGCAAATGCCAAAAGGTGTGTCTCCAGCAGCAATAGTGCTTGTTCCGCTCAATGCTCCTGTGCCTACGTTCCTAGCAAAAATAGAGACTGTGGCACTAGCTTGATTTGTGCAGTAAACACTGACCCCATCCGGTGAAACGAGTATACCAGTAGGCCATGTACCAGTAGAAATTGTGCTTGTTCCAGACAACGCACCAGTACTAATGTTGCGATCAAAGATGGAAATGGTGGCATTACCTTGGTTAGCTGTATAAACAGATTTTCCATCTGCGGAAATACAAATTTCCCAAGGGTTTGTACCAGTGGCAATCGTTCCACCAGATGTCAATGCCCCTGTGCTAACACTGCGAGTATAGATTTGGGCCGTGGCACCACCAAAATTAGCTGCGTAAACTGATGTCCCATCTGCGGAAATGCAAATGCCATAAGGGTAAGATGCGGTAGCAATGGTGCTAGTACCGCTAAGTACCCCTGTACTTACATTTCTGCTAAAGATAGAGATTGTGGCTCCAACGTAATTAGCCGTGTATACTGATGTCCCATCTGCGGAAATACAGATATAATAAGGTCTATTTCCAGTAGCAATCGTTCCACCAGATGTTAAGGCCCCTGTGCTAACATTTCTACTAAAGATAGAGATTGTGTTTGAATTGGAATTTGCTGTGTAAACTGATGTTCCGTCTGCGGAAATGCAAATATCCCAAGGGGTTGATCCAGTCTCAATAGTGCTTGTTCCAGATAACGCACCAGTGCTGGTGTTGCGATCAAAGATCCGAACATTACCATTATCGACTGCGTAGACTGACTTACCATCAGCGGAAATGCAAACACCTTTTGGTGACGTACCAGAAGCAATGGTAGTACTTCCACTCAACGCACCAGTAAACACTCGGCCCCTACTCACACCCATGATTTTTCTATTAATAGGCATTAGAAATTCTGGCCTCCAGTCATGGCGTACCAAGTTGTACCGCCATCCCATGTGGTCAGTACGAATATGTCAACCTTGTTATTGGTGCTGGTCAAAGTTGGTGCCGTACCGCCACTCCATTTTACTGCTGCTGGCCATGTGACTGCTCGAGCCGTTCCATCGCAAACGAATGCAAGTGTGATTCCGAAAGCGTTTCCTGTGGTCGGTATGTTGCTGATTGTCAATGTGGTTATCGCTGCGTTCAAACTTACATGAAACACATTTCCAAGGGCACAATTTAGCGTGAGCGTTCCTGTCGATATTGCTGGTGCGGTTTTAACTTCTATTAATCCAGTGATCGTTGGCGTGGTGAGTGCTGGGCTGGTGGCAAAAACATTTGCCCCTGTGCCAGTTTCATCCGTGAGGCATGAGGCGAGATTTGCGCTGGATGGTGTAGCCAAGAAAGTGGCAACGCTTGTGCCAAGTCCGCTAACCCCTGACGATATAGGAAGTCCGGTGCAACTGGTGAGCGTACCGCTGGAAGGTGTGCCGAGAACAGGAGTCACCAAAGTTGGTGAGGTTAGCGAAAGCGTGTCACCGCTTTGAAGTTCTTGCACCGTGGTCGTGTTTACTACTAACGGATATCGTGCTGCCATGTTTTCTCCTAGGTGACGGTTACATTAACGGTGGTAACGCCACCAAATAAAAGCACAGGCAACGAGCCATTTGAAATACTGACATTGGTCACACTGCCACTGTAGAGCGTGACAGGTAAAGCTGTGACTGTGGATGCCCCAATCTGAATGATGCTGGGAGTTCCGTTATCCTTGCGTGTGTAGAGCTTGCCATCGTAGGTATTAACCCCAAGCTCACCCAGTGCGAGATCACTTGTGGTTGGCACCCTTGCAGCTACTGCGCTTTGTTTTATCTTAATTAGATTAGCCATGTTAGAAAGTCCCGCCATCGATAATGATGCCGCTACCAAGACTGGTCGCTGATAAGACTACAGTGCCGTTGATGTAGTAGCTCTTGGCTGATGCAATGTTGATATGATCGCTGCTTGTCCAGGCATCGGTTGCATCTACCCAGTTCCATGTGTGATCAGTTAAACCCTTCAAGGTTAGACCGCCACCATCTGCACCCGCATCGGTTGTGGATGCGCTAGCAAGAACAATGTTCTTATCACCCACTGCAAGGGTGGTACTAGATATCGTGGTCGTGGTGCCGTTCACGGTTAGGTCACCACTGAGAACCAAGCTAGTGCCAGTGGCTACTCCAATGTCAGGAGTGATAAGCGTAGGACTCGTATCAACTACGAACTTTGATCCGGTTCCGGTCTGGCTAGCAATTACAGTTGCATTGCCACTGCTTGTGATCACTCCGGTTAAGTTGGCATTGGTGGTCACTGTTGCTGCCGAGCCGGTGGTGTTCTGGTTCAGCGTAGGGAATGTGCAATTGGTTAGGTCACCGCTTGAAGGGGTGCCGAGTGCTGGTGTTACCAGCGTTGGTGAAGTGTTCATCACAAAGGTGGTGCCTGTGCCAGTCTGCGCTGCCACCGAGGTTGCGTTCCCTACTGATGTTATCGGGCCAGTGAGGTTGGCATTTGTGGTGGTTGTTACTGCGAAGTCAGGGCCACCGATTGCAATTACGGATGTTGCCACCCCGAAGCTGTCATCACCTAGTCCGTAGTAAAGAATCCTCCCGCCTGCATTTTCATTAAAGGCAAGTTCCGCTGCCCCGAGTGTCGAGGGTGCGCCAGTGGAGCCACCTATTCTGCGCTTAATTCTGATCGTGTTCGCCATGATAAAAAGTCCTTAGTTAGAAGTTACCTTCAGAAATTACCACCATCTAGTTTGTTGGTGTTGACCCACTGCGTTGATGCCGATGAATATTTTAAAAGGTCACCATCTGCCACCCCAGTAATGGTGGTATCGGTGAGTCCATCGAGTGTCGAAGAACCTGCAGCGCCCGCTGGCCCTGTCAACCCTCGGCCATCGTAGACGGTTACCAGCGTTTCGCCTTGTGCGACTGTGACGATGCCAGATTCTGTGACCACGACGATGTCTGGCATTATCTTGTCACCTCCGCTTTCACGGTGAAAGTGCCTTCGATGAGTCTGATCACCGTTGAGCCGTTATAAAGTTCGAGATCGTAGAAGTATTTACCAGGCGTAATCGCTTCCATCGTGGCCGCGTCAACGAGTAAATCCACAGTTCCGGCGGCACCGCCAAGCGTGATTCGGGTGTTTTCTGTGGTGAGCTCCAGCGTGACGGTTGCGCTTGCTGCGGTTGGTCTTACTTGCATAGCAGCGGTGTAGCCTGTCAGATCGGTCTCGACCTCGTCAGCGTCGGTGTACAATATGGTACGGGCTAGGGTTGCGCCCTGTTCTGCCGCAAAGTTGTAGATTCCTGCTGGCATAATGACCTCCGAAAAAAAGAATATTACCGAGGTTAACTTGGCTTGGTTGGCGATGCAAATCGCTCGCACTGGTTAGGGGGTTGCCGTTTGCGTTGTCGGATCGGATCGCATTAGCGAGCCATTGGTATTGGTGTAAACATAGTAGGAGTTTGTTTTGTAAAATTCAGAGGTCGCTGGCGTTGGTTTTCTTGCGTCTGAGTAACCACTATAGAACAAGGTGATATCGCTACTTAGACCGCCAGAACTTAGATAATGCTCGTAGTAAATTTGGTTAGAAGAGTTCACTTTCCAGTTAAGTAGCGATGAATTAAGAAATCTTTTACCACTGGCAACCGTAGGCAATAGGCCTGCTGGCATCGATAATCTGCCTGGTATGTTGTAATAGTTCGCCACTGGCCCATAGTAGGTGCTGCTTGCTGCGTCGTAGGTTAAGGTAACACTAAGTGTGCCTAGTGCAATATCATCGCCGGAAGGGATGCCTACGGTCGTGCGCTGGAATACTGCATCAATTAGGTAACAGGTGATGGTAGGCGGTATGGTTTGAGCGTATTGAATATCAAAGCTTAAAAGAGTTGGCGAGTAACTCGCTGGATAATTAGATGAAAATGTTGCTGGACTCAATGCCGTGTTGTAGCTTGTCCATTCGTGCGGTGTTGCCTGCGAAAAGTCAAAGGCTGCATAGGAAGGCAAAGAAACTGGTGACTCATAAGAATAGTTCTCATTGCTGCGCCAAACACGATAATAGTAATCTAAATAATAAGTCCAAGAGGCAGCGCATACATCGGCACCAGAGCCAAGAATATAATTTAAAAGCTGTGCTTGGTAGGTGCCGATGCCGTCAACTACACGGAACCAAAAAAATCTTCTGTTATTTGTTCGTGAAACGCCGCTGCATAAAATAGGCGCATCATATTCATAGTGAACAAAGTAGTTGATGCCTGAATATATAGCTCCGTTGTAGGTGCTGACATAAGTTGCTGAAGGATCGAACAACCTTGCCACTACTGTTTCCGTTGGAAAAACTAATTCCACATGGTCAGGGAAAGTTTGCAAGTATTCAGTAGGTGGCGGACAGCAGTAGATATCTGCAACATCTGCTGCTGCCATCTCCACGCAAGCAATAGGTGCATAAATCTTATTGAAAAAATTCAAATTAAACTGTGTGTTTTCTGGTGGTATTATCGGATCAATTTCTGCTACAGCATCCTCGTAAGACGAATACAGTATAATCGTTACCGGATTAAATTCGAGATGGTAAACATAGGCAAAGCTAATAACTTCAGTAATGCGAGAAACTGAAAATGTTCTCCCTCCGTTGCTTACTCCACTTGTCACACTCAATAGGAATGGCGTTCCGTAGTAAGTCTGATAGAGCAAGGTATACCTAACCCATGCTCCAGATTTAGCTGTGTATATATCGTTTTCCGCCTCATCTGTTTGGTTTTGGACTACTACTATATCGTTTAATGCGGTCATAATTCCGTCAACAACTTGGAGTCCGGTCAAAGAGATGTTTGCAGTTGTTGCAAGTTTTGCATTAGTTGGTATCCATCCCGGCGGAACATAAAAATATTGGTTGCCTTCAGGAAGATTTTTGATTTTTAAAAAGTAAACTTCTTGCGGTACTAGGAAGCCTGCAACTGTTACATCGCAAACCGTTCTGATTATTCCGAGATCTACAAAATTTTTAGGAGATCGGCCTTCTCTTGATAGGCTTGTAGCAGTAATGCCAAAATTAAAGTCATCAAATCTAATTGCAAGCTCTCCGGTGTCTTGTCTTGTGTGTGTGACTAAGCCGAGCGAAGAATAAATGGGGTATTGGTCATCCCAGTAAATTTGCATTATGCACCTTCCAACACTACGATTCTTGCGGTAAGGTCTGTGATTGCGTCAAGCATGGCTTGAATGTCCACGGTTGCAAACTCCACCGCAGTGGCACCTGAGTTGACCTTCAAGAACTTCCCGGCTGCGCTGGTGTAGCTTGCTGGAAAATCGGTTGCACCTTTGAGCGTGAGTGCCTGCCAGCCCCTAGCACCTGTGGTGGCGTGCGTTGCGTAGTATTTGCTATTGCCAGGCGTTGCTGTGTCGTTCACCAGCTTTAACGCTGTCCACGCTGGCGAATTTGGATTACCTCCGCCAGTGAGTGAGTTAGTCGTTGTCACATTATTCGCCGAAAAAACTACGGCAGAATTTGCGCTATTGACTGTTAAAGAATAGTAGGTGCTAGAACTTCCATAAGTCGCAGGCGAATCACTGAGAGCGATAAAAGTGGTGTAGCTTGGCCCTTCGCCTATTGCACCAAATTCCAAAGCAGTGGCAGCGTCGTTGACTTTTACTACTCGGCCTTGGTTTCCTAGAAAAGAGGACGGTGTTACATCGGTAAGCGCAAGGAACTGCTTAATTACTGCGTTATCGTAATCAGCACCTGATAGCGTAACCGTTGAAACTTCTATCCCTGTGGGTGTACAAATAACATCCGTTACCACTTCTATCACTGCGGAACCACCAGAAGCCGCTCCCGTCTTCACCACAAACACCGGCAACCCTGCTTCGGTGTAGCCTGAGAATTGCCCCATGTAGCGTTGCCCCACGGTAAGCGCTGCACCGTTTAACTCTTTGATCTTAACCTCATTTATGTCGTTCATGGTGTTGGCGCTGGCGTGATAGTCCACCCTCTGCCCGGTATTGAGGGGCGAGCCTAGCGCCGTCACCTTCACCACCGACATCGTGGAACCGCCGAGCATGGGCCCGATGCGTGTGGGCTCCGTCGTGTCGCCCTCAACAGACTTCACCACTCTGGCGATGCGTCTTGCTGAGTCTTCAGTAAAGCCATAGGCGCTGGACATTAGAGAATCTTTCTGTAGATCGGAGTGAGATAGGTGTAAGGGATATCGTCGTAAAGTCGGAAGGCTAGGAACCCGCCGTTCTCTAGGGTAGGGGCGACCCCGTGATCGAGAGGAATGCCAGTGTCACCCATGATGATCACACCATTAGGGAGAACATTGCCCGCAACATCTCTTGCGGTAATTAGCTTGGTGCCGTTCCATTCGGTGTAACTATGGTTCAGGATTTCGGCGTCCCAGTTTTCTTTATTCAAGAGATACTCAAGCGAGATGCGCCAATACTTGACGCCGTTCTCATAGACCCGCTTTGCTGTGACTTTGTCTAAGAGCATAGTCCTTGGGCCGAACCCCGAGAATGAGCTTGTGTTGACGCACTTAACCCGATCCATCCAATCCAAGGCGATGAAGGTGGCGCTGTTGAACTCTAACTTCATGGCTAACAAGGGGCGGCTTGCCATTACAGGCGGGTCGAACCTTTCGCCGTTGCCGTTGATCATCGGCTTAACGGGGGTGCTAAAGTCCTCGGTCATCACATACTCTTTATCGACCGTACTAAAATCAATGTCCGTGGGTCGAGTCAGCGGGTTCTCGTTCGCCTCGCTGGCCTTCTCTTCGGGGCTTGCCCCTTTGTTCTGACTTGCTACCTCGGGCGTCTGCGCTGCGCTAGGCGTGGAGCTCGGCGCCACGGTGTCGATATTGCTGTTGTAGGAGCAAGTGATTTTCCAGAAGTGCGGGTCTTCCATCTGGCTTGCAGTCCTACCGACACAGAAGGCTTTATCATATTTTGGATGCACTGAGAACATGGCGGGCAGGTTCTCACCGAAGAGGTTGGGCACATCGTCGGCCACATCGTTCGTCTGCACAATGAACGAGCGCACCAGCGAGACCTGGCGCTTGCTATCGTCCGAGCCGGTTCGGCCTTCAAAAGTTTCGTAGGTGTTCACGACTGCCATGAGGGCCCCTTTAAAATTGGACGAGGTTCATTTGGTTTTGGTTTGCAACCCCTGCTGCGGTTGCTTTTGCGTACTCGGTCGCAACCCTTTGCTGCTCAAGTGCCTGCTGCTGGACTCGAAGACTCCTATCCGCTGCGCTTTCCCCGCCGTTTGCGTTTTGAATCTTGAGCACTTGCGAGAATGCTGCCGAGCTTCCCTGCATCAAAGCGCCGGGATTCTTGAGTTCTTCCATCGCTCCCACGGATCTTTCAAGCTCCGCAGTGAGTTGCGCTGCACCCGCTGCGAAAAGGTCGGGCCGATCCGCAAGGGTCATTTTGAGCTCTTCCATTTTTCTGCGGTAGGTTTCAAGTGGGCTTTCAATGTTGGAAAGCTCCCGAATCCATGCGGGCATCTGATCGCCACCCATGAAGGCGTTGAGGCCTGCGAGGTCGGGGGGCTTGAGGGAGTCGAACTGGTTTTGAATCGCCACGATCGTGTTGACATACTCTTCGTTGGTGATGGTGCCAGCGATGAGTTGGTTCTCAAGAGCGTCAAAGGCTCCCTTACTTAGCTTGTCCATTGCCGTCTCGAACTGCTCTGTCGATATCTTACCAAGCGCCATCTGCCGTTGAAACATCGCAATACCGCTTGCGGTGCCACCAGCCAACTGTCTAAGAAAAGCAGTGTGACCTATCGTGCCGTTCTCCATCCCAATTTCAAGGTTATCAAAAAGACTCTGGAAAGAATTTGCAATTTTCAGAAGTGTTGCCCCGATGGTTGCAGATCCATCGTTAAACTCTGACATATATTGATTGAAGGAACCTACGAACTTTTCGACGATACCCTTTGCCGTGTCTGTGCCTGTCATCCCAACCGAATCGGCAATAGATTTAAAAGCTTCATTCATTTTCGCTTTGATCGCTTCTGCGTCGATCTGAGGGCCACCACCACCTACTTTGCTGTTAGCGTAAAGGCCACCCGTAACACCACCGATGAGCACCCCCGGTATAGCACCAATCCCGCCACCCCCCAAGCCACCTAAAACCCCGCCAGCTTTAGCACCAATAACCACGCCAGCAAAGATTGCTGCGAACTTCTTAAGCCCGCCCACGGCGTTGATGATTTCATTAATGACAGTGATCGCTCCGCTCATTACCGACTGCATTGCGACCATCACCGACTGTGCAAAGGAAACCACCACGGCTCTAATGTTGTCGATGTTGCCAACAACTTCACTTGATCCACCCATCGTGGTGAAGAAGTCTACCAGACCCGAGAACGCTTGAAATAACACATCTCGCACCACCGAGAGAACCATGCCGATGTTCTTGATCGCTGGAACGAGTGATTCAAAATTGTTTCGGAAGTTCTGCACGAACCCAACGAGACCATTTGAGAATCCTTTTAAATCCAACGCTTCCACAATCTTGCCACCGAACTCGGTAAAGAATCCCTCGACCTCGCCAGCGAGGCGAGCGTAAATACCCTTAAGTGTTCCCGCCTGCGCTTCTGCTTGCTTGATCACATCGGCATTGTTCTGCATCCCTGCGAGCGCGTTGAGCGCTGTTCCCGTGCCCACTGCGCCATTAGCCAGCATCTGCATGGCATCATTAGCGCTGATCGCTGTGTTGTTCACCAGATTTAATCGATCCGCCAAAGCTTGGTAAACCGGCAGGCCCATCGCTGCGAGCGCTGCGAAATCATCCTTGGAAGCTTGACCGGTGCGGGTCATGTTCTGGGCGACTTCCCCTAATTTGTTGAAGACATCCGTGGCACCCGAGCCAGCAACCAACGAGGTGCGCCCAAAGCTTTCAATCATGCGTGCTGCGTCTGCGCCCGAGACCCCGAGACCGAGGAACCCGGTAGCGAGCTTGCCGACCGCATCTTGTGCGATGCGCCCCTGGTTGGCGATCTCGCCCATCACGCCACCAAGGCGCTCTGCATTGGCTTCGCCTGCGAGCCCCTTGATGCGGGTCAGTATTTCCTCGGTGTTTGCAAAGGCCATCACCGCACGGTCATAGATTTTGTACACGCCATAGGAGGCGAGAGCGCCCCCGATAGCGGTGACCGGGTTCATGATGAGGTTGGTGACGCTTTTGAAAATAGAAGAGGCAGCGGACTTGATTTTGGTTTCGACATGGGTGAGGAAGCTGGCGAGCTTTGACTTGGCTTGTGATTCTTTGGCGGCATCGCCACCACCCACTGGAGCTTGCCCGCCCTGGGTAAGAAGCTTCAGCGCATCCTTGCCTGATATCGCACCCGAGGCGATTCGCTTCATCACTTCCGCGGTGCTGACCGCTTTACCTTCGACCTTGGAAAGTTCCTTCGCCATTGCATCGAACGCTTTGACGCCCATGCTTTCCAGCGCCTGAATGTCTTTCAACAAGACCTTGTCCGACTCGCCGATCTTTCCGAGGATGCCTGCGAAAGCCTTCGACGCTTCGCCTGCATTCTTGGCAAACTTGCCTATACCCTTACCGAACTTGTCGAGCGTGCTGGTGATCGTGTCCGCATCGAGGCCGAGCTTCTTGAGCGAGACCGCAAAGGCGAGGGCATCGTCTGCACCGAGCTTAGAAGTCTTGGCGAATTTATGCAAGGCGTCACCCATGACCCCGGCGACATCATCATCGAAGTGCTTGGAAGCCTCGGAGGTGATCGCCTCGAGGCCGCCTAGGTCATCCTTGACCTTATCCAAGTTTGAGACGAAGTCGGTGATCGACAAGCCCATCGAAACATTCAATGATCCGATAGTTTTTGCCATCATCGCTCCTAGGTTTTCTTAGTGCCCATCGCTTGCGCCCACGCTTTGAGCCCTGCGAAGTTGTCAGGCTTCTTGTTTTCCCCGTACCAGTCCGGGATGAAGTCTTTCACCTCGAGCACTTTCGACTCCGCACCCCGCCACACATTCGCCGTTGTGCTGCACACCTGCGCTGCATGAATGTCGGCACGGTCTGCGTCGAGTGGCTCGATCGTGGAGAAAGCCATCCACTCGGTAAGCTCCTGGGCATCCATGCCATCGAGGAGTTCACCGACTGTTTTCTTTAAGTGCCCAGCGAGACGGAATAGAAACCGCCTCCCCGGACGCTCGATTAGTTTTTTCTTGCGTCTTCAACTGCTCCGCCACTCATGCCGTTATGACGGGCGCACGCATCGAAGAGGATGCCCACAAGAGGCGCAGGCATCTCGCCAACAGCATCGACCTCGGCATCGGTGAAGATTCGCTTGCCTTGATCATCTGCGATAGACCTTACCACCAGCTTGGCTCGGATGTTGGATAAGTTGCCCGACTTCGAGCCCGCACTGATTTCACTTTCAAGTTGATCACGCTCGCGGGAGCTAATCACTCGCAAGAATACTTTGCCGCCGAGCTCGGGGATCTCGATCTCCCCGAGCTTGTACGCACTGCCTGCACTTAATAACTTTTGCTTGTCTAAAATGAGAAACTCCTTAATCAAAAGCGTAGGTTATTTTGCCTACTGGTTTAACGCCAACAGTTGCTTTAACTGTGTTGTCGCCGGTGGCAACGCCATCGACTTGAAACTTCGTGATGATGCCATCGAAAGAGACGGTCGATGAATCGGCGAGGGTTATCACGCACGATTTGGCTGCGCCGTAATCTTCGATGTATGCGCTGATCGTGCTCAGTGCTGCGTTGCCCACACCTACGATGGCGGTCGCAGACATCTCGCCACCATCGATCATCCCGCCTGCGTATTCCTTAGCGTGATCTGGGCTAAGTAGATTGCTTATATCAACGGTGCCACGGGTCGCACTGGGTGGCGTGATGTCGGTAACACCGGTGAGGGTGGTGCCGCCGATCGTGATTGCCGTGCCTTGGGTTAAGACTGCTGCCATAATTAAGACTCCCTATAGATGATGGAAAAATCCAAAGACGAATGATAAAACACGGTGTCCGAGCCCTCGAAAAACTCGGGCTGGTCTTGCTCATCACTCACGCTAACACCGAGAATCGTGACACCCGCAGAGGTGCCGCGAAAGTTGTCCATCACGATTCGCATCTGGTTCATGATGGTTTCGACTTCCGATTGAGTTGTTGCAATAACATCACACTGCATTCGCACTTCAGGCACTTTCGTATTGCCTGCGTCGAGCGTTGCTGACCTTATGGTGCTGATGCGGTGGTAAACGATGTACGGAAGCGTGGGCTTTTGTGGCGCACGACCAGGATAGATGCGGGTTCCCACATAACCAGACATCGTAGCGTCGTCGATTAGTCGGGCTCGAAGGGCTTTAGAAGCACTCATGCCGCCCCCCTGTCTACCGCTTCGCCTAGTATCGCTGCGATTATGTTGAGCGCTTGGTCTTTGGTTTCGTCCCACGCTGGTCGAAGGTATGGCTTGGGTCTACCACCGGGATGCAATTTGCCATCGGCTTTATAGTCTTTGTCTTTGCGTGTCAGAAGCATTTCATTGGTCACATCGCCTGCACCCGTTGGATGTGCTGCGGTTCCATATTCAACGAAGTGCGCGTACTTGGTCGGGATGTGTTCGAGCTTTCCGATCTTTACCCCTGCCCGTCGCCTCGGCCCGATGACAGCGTAGGCATATTGCTCTGACTTTTTGAGCACTACCTTTTCCCTGATGTCTAGGGCGTTTTGTAACACCCGATGTTTTATTGAGACTTTTCGGATTGCTGCTGCAACTACTAGTTTACCTGCTGCTTGCAATGCGTTTTTCAATCCTTCTCGCTTCACCTTGGTGTCGATGTGTTCCATGAGTGTGAGCAAACCTTTAAGCGAGGAAGAGTCGATTCTGATTTCTGCTCTGGGCATTAGTTCCCCCTTTCGATCGCATCGATCTCGAGCTCCCATGAGCCCTCATCGATGTTTCTGATGCTCACGATCTCAAGTGTGCGACTTCCCATTGAGATGCGATCGCCGTGAAGGATGTCTGCCTTGAATCGAATGCGGACACGGTGCGAGATGGAAGCCTGCCTTGCCATGCCCTGCTCTTGCTCCCTGCCTGAGAGCGGGCGAACACTCGCCCAGGTCGTGTAGTAGGTATTCCATGAGCGGGTCACCTGACCGTAATCATCAACGGTGGTTGATTCATCACGCTGAAAGCTTATTCTCTGAGTTAATTCGCCTGCTTTGAGCATTAGTTAACTATCCCTCGGCTGAACATTTTAACGATGTTATCGACGGCGTAGGGCACTTCGTAGCCCTGCACTTCTCCTACTGTCTCGCGCTGGTTGTACCAGTGGCCGACGAGCATCTTGATCGCTTGTTTTAAAATCGCTGGCACCGCTGCTGCGTTGCCGTAGCCTGCGACATAAGTCACCACGATTGAGTTGTAATCATCTAAGTAGTCAGGCCAATCCTCATCGTAGGCGGGCATGACACGACCGGGGTTCGAGGTTATGTCAACCTGATAAAGTTCGTTGTTCCATGTCTGGAGCTCGCCATCGAGATCGTAGTATTGGATTGAGCTCACCGATTGCACTGGGCCTTCGAGGTAGAGGATGCCAGAGTCGGGGAAGTCGTCAATCGAAAGCGCAAGAGTCTGCGTCACCATTTTATGACTGGCCATCTGCTCGAGCTGCTGTCGTGCTGCGGTGATGAGCGTATTAATCAGAGCGTCATCGTCGTTGCCATCGATGCGCGAGTGGAGCTTCATCTCTGCAAGGGTGATCGGTTCCGTCGCTGGAGGAGTGACAACTGTCAACATTAGCGTTTCTCTTTTTGTTTTTTCGAGGTTGCCTTCTCAGCCTTGACTTGTCGGGTTTCCGAGACCGGAGGAACGAGCGCTTCAACAGCGCTCGCCCATCCGAGTCGGATGCAATTAGCCGCTTCAGCGGGCGGGAGGTCGTACACCAGATTTGCATCATAGGTGAACGACAGGCCCGCCACGGAAGTATGAAATTTAATTTTCATTAGCTAGCTGCCATTACCATATGCTTGATTGGATCAGTGCCAGCGTCGAGGATTCTTCCGTCGTGACGGGAGAAGCCAACAAAGCCAACTTGGTGATAGTCGGCATATCTTTCCTCAAGGCGCAAGAGTGTGAAGTCCTGCACATCTCGGATGATATACTTGGAGAAATCACCGTAGTAGATAGCCTTGGCGCCAGCCGCAACTGTTGCCACATCCTGGTTGATCACGACAGGAACCCCGAACAAAGTACCAGGGGAAGTCGCAGAAAGGTCGTTCATGAAGATCGGCCTGTTCTGATCATCCACAAGTTTTCGCACAAGCTTAAAGGTCGAGTCGTGCATCATGAACTTGGCGTTCGCACGATAAGCTGGATCGAGCGAATGCTGAAGATCAAGCAACTCAGCGAAGGTGATCGCGTCAACAGCGGCAGCAGTTTTACCTGCACCGGATGCCGAGATCCCCTGTGGTTTTGAGGAATTGTCACCAGTGGTTGCGTGAGTATTAAAGATCCTTGCGATCCTCTCACCCAAAGCGCCGCCGATGAAAGATTCCAAATCAATCGCAGAGTCTTGCAAGAGTTCAGACGAAACTCGGATGAGCTTGCTGGAGTACTTGTAAGCCTTCAAAGTGATCTGGGCAAAGGTGATATCTTGCTCAGACACTTGAGTGTTTTCTGCAAGGATCGCACCAACATTACTGTGATCGCTCACGGTAGGAATTGGTAGATCATTGCCTTCTGCGGTTCGTAAGATGGTTGCGACTTCTCGCATCCCACCGAAAGCCAGCAAAGAAGCTTCGAGCTGATTGATGAAACCTTGGGGAACGGTGTAACCACCAGCGGAACCGGTCAAGGATTGCGCACGGGCTTCGGCTTGTGACTTAGGGGCTTTAGCGTTGAGCTTAAAGCTCAAGCGATTGTTCCCAAGTTCTAGGCCAGAGCGCTGTGCAGCGTTTCTCTGCTCATTGGAGGCACCGTTTACGCTATGAAATCCGAGCCATCCTCGAAGGGCCAATGCTCTGTCTGAAGTTGACTGACGATCGCCAAAATCGCGCACAAACGCAGGCGCTTCGATCGGTGAAGACCTTCGTGCTGCGGGTCTTTTTGAAGAGGCTTCGAGCGCAGAAAGTTTATTACTGCGAGCGGAAGCGGCTTCTTCGGGTGCTGCTTCTTCTGCTGGAGCTGCGCCACCTTCAATCTCAGTTATGCGGGCTTCGTGTTCATCAACCTGAGAAACCAAGGCTTCAAAAGCGGTAGCTTCTTCGGGGGTCAGTTCTCGCTTTTCGGTGGTGCCTTGAGCGTGTATGGCTCTGGCTTCGGCAAGTTTTGCGGTGCGCTGGTTGCGCAAGGTTTCGATTTCGGTCATTGGATTTCTTCCTAATATGGCTTATTAGGACTCGTGCATCTGCTCCGGTGAGAAGCATAAAAAAACGCACAGGCCCCTAGTTCGGGAAACTGTGCGTAAAGACTGCACTGATTTCGATAATCGATTAAACCACGGATCTGCGATCCGTCAACAATCGTGCCAAAAAAAAAGGCCCGCCGTTGAAGGCGAGCCTAGGGAGTTAAACTTTGCGGGGTCGTCCGGGTGGACGGCGCTCCAAGGTTGGAAGGTCTGCTGGATCGATCAGGTAGTCACGCCCGATGCGTTGGGCCCGGAGCTTCCCCGAGGCGATCAACGCCTGCACCCGCCTCGGAGTGACCCCGAGGAGGGCAGCGGCTTTGGATACTGTGATCAGATTAGTCATTGGTGATTTCCCAATTGTATTTAACTTCGTATTCATTCGAGAACGAACCTTCGGTTTCACCCTCTGAGATTTCTTCAGAAATAGCTTCGTAGATTTCTTCGTGGTTATCGGTGCCGAAATCCAAAGGACAGTCAACAATACTTTTGTTCTCTAGTACTCGTCCAGCACCAGCCCAGACTGCAATGCCGTTCTCATGCGTGAAAAACTCGATCTTTTTAAAGGGCTCGTAAATCAATTCGGTTTTAGGGTGCCGCACATTTTCAGTCTTGTAAACGGAAAGCTCAAGTTCATGGGCTTTAGTTTTCGCAAACTCCACTGCCTCGTCGTACTCATCAAAAACTTTTAGCGTTTGAGTGTGGTCGGTTCGCCCGTCTTCGGCTAACTCGTCATGGCTGACGATCCACTTTACATCATCTGTGTCAGTAGTGTCATCCAGCCATACGGATAAAACCTTTTTAATCTTAGTCATCTCTATCTCCTTTTTAGCCCCATGCTCCCGATCACTCGTCGGTTGCCATGTGGTAAGTATATAGTATTGTTCGCTGTGGCGAACTATTTATTATAGATAATTAGGAAGTATTTTTAAAATAGTTTGAAACCGCTAGATTTAAGGGCTTTTATAGGGTGGAGGAATTCCCCCACCCCCTAAAGATGTCAGAAAAACAGGTGCGTTTTTCTTACCGATCGCCCCTTAACCTGAGTTCGCGGATGCGTTGCGCTGATCGGATGGCGTCCTGGGTGTAGATCGATAAGGAGCGAACTGCCACCGAGGTGTCCGGGTAGGCGGGATAAGTTACCACACTCACATCGTGGAGCTCGACCGCCAAGAGGGAGCGCACCCGCTTGCCATCAACCAAGTCCCAAGCGTCTTCACTAGTCGTAAAGGCGAAGCTCATCTGCGAGACATCACCTCTCGCCATGACCGCCATCAAGTCGGCGGCATACTGGGTATCGGGCGGGTCGATGGTAACCTTCAGCCCTGTCGCATCGCTCTCGAGTCTTAGCGTGCCCGAGACGGTACGCCCGAGTATGAGACTAGGATTATGATCGATGAGTGCTCTCACATCGGGGTTGCTGTCAAGGGAGCGGGTGAATGCACCAGGGCGAACGAACTCTCGAAAGCCGCCAAGGTCTTCTGAGGAAAGATCGTATTTCGCTGCGTAGCCGATGATCTTCTGCGCTGCGACATCGACTCTGAGCTCGGTGCTGAACCTTCGTTCAATATTAGTTTTCATCTTTGACCCCTTTCATGGTGTTGATCTTTTCGGAAACTGCTTCGGCAAGTTTCGCTGCGGTCACTGATCCGCTGAAGTCCAACCAAGTCGAGCGGAACTGATCGAGGTGGCGCTGGACATGGCCATCGAGATCGGTGGTAAGGCCAAACGCTTCCAAGACTGGTGAGTAGGCGGACACGACGCGGGCCCGATGCTCGGCACAGAAGTGATCGAGCTTGGTCAAGAACTCTGCGGGTTTGTTAGCAAAGCGTTTCACGGCGCTGCACTCCACATTCTGAAGGCGCTCACCCGCATCATCGAGAAGGCGCAAGATGATCGACTCATGAGAGCGAGCGGGTGTGGTCGCTGGAGGGTTTGGTAAGGTTGGTGGTGTTGGTACACTGTCGAGCCCGTTGAAGATTTGATCGACCACCGCTTGCGAGAGGAACGGGAACGAGGCAATCGCAATCGCCTTGGCCGATGCGATCGGGATAAGCTTCTGCCCGACCTGAGTAACCAAGTCAACAAGACTGGTGATCTGTGCGCCGTTGAGTGCGGTGCTTGCCACATCTGCCCCTGTTGCTGCGGGTGCTGCAATCGCTGTCGGGTCTTGGGTCTCGGGTGTGGGTACTGCCATCAGACTCGGATCGGTTGCAGGCGCTGCCGTGGGTGCGGTGCCGAGTGCCTGCATATTCATCGGCTGCATATACACATCGCCACCCTCGATCGGGTTCATGTTTTCTTTTTCTCGTATCTCGTTCACCGACAGCCAGCCCCAGTTGCGAGCGACCGAGTACGACTGGTAACGGGCAGCGATCTCGCCCCGCAGTTTCCCGTCTACATTGAACTCGAAAAAGAAAGTGCCTTTGTCTTTCGGCCTGATAATCTTGCGGTTAAGTTGCTGTTCCCAACGAACTAGCCACGGGCGCAGGGTGTCCACGACGAAGGATATCTCCATCTGCTCGAGGGAGTTGTACGAAGTCTTTGACAAGTCCTTGAGCTTGTTGGGTGGTAAGTTGAACCACCTTGCGATCTCGATGATTTGGAACTCTCTCGACTGCAAGAACTGCGAGTCATCAGGAGGCACGCCGATGGCTTCCCACTTAAGGCCCGCTTCAAGAAGGGCGACTCGGTGAGAGTTTGCGCCACCTGCATGAAGTTCCTCAAACGATCTGCGAAGGTTCTGCCGTGCTTCGGGTGATAGCTGGCCGGGGAAGGTTAACACACCACCGGGCCGAGCCCCCCGCCCAAAGTAGCCAGCGCCAAAGGATTCGATTGCCATCGATAGCCCGATCGACTGGCGTGCCAACCCGATCACGCTGATGCCCGAGATGCCATCGAAGGAAAGGCCGGGGATGTGCAACATATTGCCAGCGGTGATGAAAGACTTTCCCCGGTTGAGTTCGTAGTAAAGCTCTCCCGAGTCGGTGCGCCTGGGCGTTACCATAGTAGGGTCGATGGGCCAGAGCTCGACCACATTCCCCTCGAGGTCACGCACGATTTCAGAGTAAGAATTTCCATGAAGCAACAAGTGCGCCATCGAAGCTTCACGCCATTGCAGCGAGCTCATCTCGGGATTAGGTTCATCATGCAGAAGCGTGTGCAGCGGGTTCGCTTTTGCGTGTGCCTTGCCACCACCCGGTAGGCGTTCGTAGTAGTTGAGCGGAAGCGAGGAAACCGACTCGGCAATGCACCTGACCGCAGCATACACGGCAGAGTAGGTAAGGGCCGTATCGGGTGTAACGCTGACGCCCGAGTCAGTCGATGCGCCCCCGAAGAGCTCATTCAAGCGAGGGTCTTTTAGGTTGCCACCCGAAAGGGAAAGCGCCCGAGAGATAAATCCTTTTATGCGTTCGATCATAGTAGTGTTATTCCTTGGGTGTCGTATATGTTGGTTGCGTTTAAGCTGCTTACTTGCGCCCGACCTAGAGCCATAATTGTTGCCACGATGCCATCGATTTTCTCGACCGCTTTTCCCTTGTGCATTTTGATGTTGCCTGCATTGTCTCGCTCGACTTGCACATTCGAGAACATCCATCTTAAAACTGGGTTGCCATCGTGTGCGATCTTCTCAGAGAGCACCAAGACTTCCAATTCTTTCGAGGGTGCGGTCATCGCTGCGAAGCCCTGCCCGAAGCCGACAAGCCAATCGGGCCTGCCGTTATTCTTGCCGAGCGTTTCGAGATCCTTGCTGATCTGGTTGATGTTCCAGCGATCGACTGCGATCTCTTGGATGTTGTACTTTCTTGCTAGGCCATCAATGACCGCCACCACCGCACGGTAGTCGAGCGATCGCCCTGGCGTAGTCACGATCAAGCCTTGGCGTTCCCAGTCGTCGAGCCTGTGCTTGTTGTTTCGCTCACGCTCCCTCGCTGCGTCCGCAGGTGCGAAGAAGGTCGGCACGATCCAGTAGGGTTCGTTCGGTTCGATAGGCGGGAAGAGAAGCACGAAAGCCGTGAGATCTAAGGTACTTGAGAGATCAAGACCCCCGAACGCCATCCTCCCGGAAAGATCAGGGAGATCGCGGGAGCACGCATCCCAGCGCTCGAGCGAGATCCATCTCGTCTCCTGCGATGTCCACTGGTTCAAGTGTAATCTTCTGAAAGCGTTCTCTCTTGAAGGGTTCGCGCTGGCTTCAGCGACTGCCTTCACAAAGTAATCCGCTTTCACCGTCACGCCATAGTTCGGGTTCGCCTCGGCCCAAGTTGATTCTTGCTTCCAATCGCCTGTGCTGGTGTAGATTTTAGAGTAGAAAGTCGGGTCGTGAATAAGCTTATCGTTGACGCCCTCGGCATATTGGCGAAGCTCCCAGCATAGACTCTGGCGATCATGCCCTGCGGTAGTCAATGCGAGCGTTAGCGGTTGCCTTCGGGCACCCGTTGAGGTTGTCAACACATCCCAAAGCTCTCGGTTCGGCTGAGCATGAACCTCGTCCACGATCACGCCGTGAGCGTTCAAGCCGTGCTTCGTAAACGCATCCGAGGAAAGGGATCTGTAGAAGGAGTTCGAGGCCTTGTGCTCGATGGTTTTGTTGCGATAGATCCTAAGCATCGTTGAGAGGTTTGGGTTCTCTTCGATCATCTGGCAAGCTTGGTCGAATACGATCGAGGCCTGATCTTTGTCGCTAGCTGCGCTGTAGATTTCTGCACCTTCCTCACGATCAAGGCAGAGCAAGAAGAGAGCGATGCCCGCTGCGAGTGTGCTCTTGCCGTTCTTGCGTGGCACCTCGAGGTAGGCGGTGCGGTACTGGCGCAGGCCATCCTTGCGCACTGTGCCGAAGAGTTCATTTAAGAACTGTCGTTGCCATTCAGCCAGGGCGAAGCCCGTGCCAGCCCACTCGCCCTTCGTATGGCGCAAGTGGTCACCAAAGAACCGAACGATCGGGTGATCTTTGGCGGGTGCAGGCTTCTTTTTCCTTGGCGCTCTTGTTGTTATTGGATAGCCCTCATGATGTCGATGATGCCATCTTTGCCGCCGTTGGTTGACTGGAGATTCGGTCTCGATGCGGGCGTCAATCCGAACTGGCACTCCAACTTCAAGAGTTGATCGTGCATTTTGCAACTGACCATGTAAGGCGGGGTCTCTTTATAGCCCTTAATCTTTTCGTCATCACCCATGATCTCGATATGCGTGGGAGTTCCAGCAGACAAAGCGGCCTCGGCATCGATCCACCTGACGAGACAGATCGCATAGCGGGAAAGACTTGAGCCATCGATCTCGGTCAACACGCCTACACGGTAGAGCGCCTCGCTCATCTGGTCGAAGATAATCTTTTCACGAGGGCCAAGAAACTCAGGCGAGTCGAGTTGCGATGCGCTAGGTTGCGGTTCGCCAGTGCGTGTCTTCGCACGCCATGCGCCACGCATTTTCAAAATTGCTGTCGGTGTTTTTTTCGGGCCTCGAGCCATTACTACTCCTAAATCATCAAAAACGGGCTATATACTGGTGAAAATCTGTGAACGCA
>Ga0102828_1000062_pt1 | contig 19597 bp, 31 predicted proteins | sample ColrivemetaGS541_FD_78196 | JGI IMG/M metagenome (GOLD analysis project Ga0102828, IMG submission 78196) | Estuarine microbial communities from the Columbia River estuary - Freshwater metaG S.541 | ecosystem: Environmental > Aquatic > Marine > Intertidal zone > Estuary | place: USA: Columbia...
TACTCCAGCCATACTGATTGCCGCGAGGATGGATGGTGAACACAGCCTTAGCTTCTGCACCGGGCTGTGAATCAATTTGGAATTGACAAACACGACCATTAAAAGCATAAGCCACAGTATTCGTTCCATCATAAGCCGCCACCACATAGGTACGGTCTACCAGACCAGAATAAGCGTCAGCACGAATTAACAACAAACCAGCATCTGATGGATTCCATGCCGCAGTGATGGTCAAGGAAGTCGGTGCTGATTGCGTTGGAAGTTTGTCGCTTTGACGTGAGCCAGCAACCATAAAGCTAGCTACTGCGTCATCCTGACCAAAAACAGGGACTGCCTCAATAGTTGCCAAGGCTGTGCCTGATGCGCCCGTGCCGCCAGCGGATGTGCCGACCAGCGTTGCAACTGAAGCTGTCCAGACTGCCAAGTTTGCAGTGCTGAACGGTGATGCGCTTGTCTGCATCCACATTGATGCGACAAAGCCCGGTAAAATTTTTGATGGTAATGCCATGTTTGATTCTCCTGATTAAGCGGTGTTTGTCCAACCATATTGATTGCCACGGGGATGCAAAGTAAAAACTGCTTTTGCTTCTGCACCCGGTTGCGAGTCAATCTGGAACTGCCCCACGCGTGCGTTAAAGGCGTAATTGACTGTGCTTGTGCCATCGGTAGCTTGAACCACATAAGTGCGGTCTATGAGGCCGCTATATGCGTCTGCGCGTATCAGCAACAGCACTGTATCGCTTGGATTCCAAGCAACAGTAATTGTCATTGAAGTAGGTGCGCTTTGTGTCGGCAACTTGTCCGATTGGCGAGAGCCAGCAACCATGAATGAAGCAACTGCATCATCCTGCCCAAAAACAGGCACTGCTTCCACTTGCAACAGATTGCCAGAAATAGTAAGCGGTGAAACGCTTGCAATCAACGACAGTTGTGCGGTGGTCAGGGGCGTTGGTGTCGATGCGGGTTGCACATACAGCGATGCCGTAAAACCCGGTAAAACTTTCGTTGGTAAAGGCATTTTGTTTCCTTCCGATTGATTGCTGAACTTGTCTTATGTTGGTATGTCGAGCGTACAGTCTAGGAAGACTTGCGCCAGTTTGTCATCGTTATCGTAGCTGTTGTAAAGCCAAGTCACATCTGCTTTGGCAATCCAAAAGCCATTGGTCGCACCACCAAACAAACCACTAAACCCATGCAAGGATTGTAGTATCTGATTGGAAATTGTGAAACCATCTTCTATTTGTTGCGTAAAAATACTGATTTGAAAAGTCGGACGGTCAATGCTTTTATTTGATTGAGTTTGTCCAGTAAATACTTCTTGGTGAACATTTCTTAACATCCAAGTTAGAAACTTTGGTTCAATCGCAAAATTTCGGTTAAAGGTTGCGTACACAGGCACAGGCGTGACAATGCTGTTTAGTTGATACTGAATTGCCTTGGCATATTGAACCGGATTCTGTTGTGTAGCCATTAGACAGCCACCACAGGGTCATTGCGTACACACATAAGCATGGCGGTCATGCGGTCATCCGCTTCACGCACATTGTCAATTCGCCAATCAAAACCGCGCCAAGTAATTGAATAAGCATTCTGATTGTCAATGATGATTTTCAAATTGGGCGTGTAGTTCAAAGTCATTTGCACAATGTCCGAATACACACGGTATTTGTCGGCAATCTTTACATGATTTGCCACGGAATGAACCCTTGCGCGAGTGTTAAACCAAAGCGTTTGTGTTGTGCTTTGTTCGCCAAAGTCACTTGCGCTAAACGACAAAGTGTTAACCGCAATGTTTTCAAATCGTGCGATTGCCATGTTTTACCTCACATGACAAGTGGTTTGTAACTGCGAAGCAATGTAGCCACGCCAAAAGGAATCGGCTTGGCATTTCCATCGGTTGTATCACTTCGATTGTTGTACAGGTGCGTGAACAACAGCAATCCAGCTTGCTTAACAACTTGATATGCGGCAATCGGGTTGGCGGGTGCGACATATTCGCATGACACAGGGCTGGTCATATTGCTGTTTAAATCGCTTGGTAGCGTCTGCAAGACTACTTTGTTGCCGCTGTTGTCGTAGTAGTATGTTGCAGGGTCAACGGTCGTTAAAACAGGCGGTGTTGCATCGTTGTAATACTTAACATTCGTGATGGTCACGCCGCTTGCTGGAGTGGAATTGTTCTGCGATACCTCTGGCAAATCCAAAGATAAAGGTGTGCCGTACAAACTTGCCGCGTTGTAATACACCCGATAGCTTGTGGCAAAAATGCTCATGCCTAAATAATCTTCAATGGCTTGGCGAGTTGCCAATTCCAGACTGCTCAGGTATGTGTCTTGACTTGTGTCACCAAACAAGTTTAACTGTTGGCGTATTTCAGCCAACGTCAACCATGCGGTCGTGTTATCCCGCGCAATCTGTTCAATCTTTTCGTAATTGAATGGATTGCGGGTCGGCGCACCAATGTTTAAATAGCCAAGTTGGTCAACAGGCATTTTTAGACACCAACCAAACGAATGCCAGCAAACGGGTCGCGCACAGTACTTGCAAGACGTTTCTCGCCGTATAGGGTGATGAAACCGGGCGCAGTCTGGTCAAACGCTTGAATGGTCATTTCTTCCACATCAGCAATGGTGACAAAACGAGGCCAGTTCGCCAAATAGATGTTGAATTTTCCTGAACCTGTGGTTTGCATATACGGGTTTGGAATCACAGGGAATCCAAAGATATAGACAACAGCACCTCCATCGCCATCACCGACTTCAGCAAATTGCTTGATTGCAGTTCCCGCGCCCAAGTTGCGTAGTTCATGAATTGTCTGCGGGTGCATCATCCATGCTGTGCCGGGCAGTGTCCAATATTGAGCAGGGAACAAACGCGCCATATCGGTGATGTCAGTATAAGCAACTGCCGCCCCCGCTTGTGTATATGTTGCAATGCTGTGGATGCCGTTTGTGATTGCTGTGCCACTTGTGCCAAAAGCCGAAGCCGCCGCGCTGGTGTACATATTTAAACCGCGCAAGCCGTTTGTTCCACCTGTTGTGGTGGTAGTTGAGCCAGCTTGGTCGTTATTGATAATCATGGATTCAGCTTCAGCCGCACCAAACTCAGCCGCCAAATCTTCAACCAAAGTTTCATCTAAATAATTTACATCAGTCAACACCGCACTGCGAATAGGCAACTGTGCCGTAATCACGCGAGTAGGCAACTGCCAAATGCTTGTGTCTGTGCCGGGTGTTCCGCTGTCAGGCGTGAACGTATAGCCCCAAGGGTTTGCTTGTGTGGTTGCGTTACCAGTTTTTGCAACAAACTGCACCGCACTTTGTCCAGAGCGAACAACAGTTCTTGCCGCTTGGCGAATAGGATTTGCAAAACGCAATGCCGCAAATGCGTCATCAAATAATGTGCGTCCACCAACATTACTGCCTGAACCTGTAAGGGCAGATGCTTCGCGCAAATCAATATTGATTTTGTCGCCTGTTTCTAAAGTCTGTTTAATGCCTGTCAGGATTCGTTCAGTGATGCTCATGGTGTTTCCAAATAAGGTTGCAGAAAAAAGGGTGGAGGCAAAACGCCCCCACCCAAGGCAACAATCAGGTTGATGTGCCAGTAGAGCGATAACGCACACCAGCATTCGGGTCACGCACAGATGTAGCCAAACGCTTTTCACCATAGAACGTGATAAATCCGGGGGCTGTCTGGTCGTAGCGGCGCATAACCATATTCAAACGGTCTACGATTGTATGGAAGCGACTCCAATCAGCGAAGTACATAGGGTACAAGCTGTTAGTGCCAGCAGAGCCTGTGGTGGCTTGTGACGGGTTGTCCAAGTACTTGTTCATTACAACATCAAAGCCCAACAGTTGACCGATGATGCCATCAGGATTCAGTGACTCAACTGAATTGAAGATTGGGCGACCATTGGTGTCTTGCAGACCACGAATTGCTTGAGCCAAAATTGGATTGACCATGAACTTAGCGTTCGGTGTCCAATATTGCTGTGGCAATGCGTAGATGAGGTTGATAACGTCTTTGTACTGGATGGCATTTGCGCCAACAGTGTTCACGTTTGATGTCAACTGGTCATAGGTTGCCAAGCTGTGCAAGCCTGTGGTTGAACCTGTGCCTGATGTACCCAAAGCCGCTACAGAACTTGTGCCGCCTGTGTAGGTAGCATTTGAACCAGCGTATTGGTCAAGACCACGCAAGCCGTTTGTGCCGCCGTAGGGGTTAGTGCCAGACATTGCCGCTTGGTCATTATTCTGCACCATTGACAGGGCTTCGCTCTGTGAGAACTCGACCAACATATCATCGACCACGTTTGCTTCCAAACCATCAATGTCATCCAGCGCGGCTGTACGAATTGGGAATTGGACGTTCAAATCTTGCAACACAAGTTGCCAAATTGAAGTGTCTTCAGTGGTAGTTGAGCCGTTGTTCTGGATGGTATATCCCCAAGCCGCGCCAGCGTTACCCGTTTTGATGCGGAACTGATATGAAGAACCATCAGTAGCAACAGTGCGAGAAATGCCGCGCATAGGGTTAGCCAGACGCAGAGCAACAAACGTAGGGTCATAACCTGTACGACCACCTTGGTTATTACCGCCAGCAGTCAATGCGGAGGCTTCGCGCAAGTACGCATCGTATTGGCTTTCATCTTCAAACAGTTTCAGTTCTTTTTCAACTGCACGACCATTTTTGTAATAGTTTGCAATTTGTTCTTTCACAGCACGATTGACATCACTGCGAACAGTTTTGGCTGGTGCGCGAATAATTGCGGGTGCTTGAACAGTTGCCAGTTTTGCTTCAAAGGCAGAGAATTTCTCAGCCATTTCAGCTTGCACGGCGGCAATAGCTTCAGGGATTTTTGCTTCTACTGCTGAGACTGCTTCGATTTGTTTAGCTTCGATAGCGTCCAGCTTCTCAATGATTGCTTGGGACATGATTAACCTTTCAGTCGTTTATCTAGGGATTTAGACAACTCGCGCATTTCTAATGCTTTGAGAATGTCAGCTTCGGTCACATCCACATCGGACTCACTCTGTTGTGGCGCAGTTTCAATAGGTGTTTGGATTACTTCACGCAATTCCAAAACTTTCTTGAATACAGATGCGGAAGTGACCGCATCTTTTTTGGAAATCCCTGCTTCGCGCAGAGCCTTTTCCAAATTCTTTAAATTGGCAGAACCATCTTCGCGGAAATATTCCAACTTAGAAACTTCTGCTTGTGGGTTGTTCGGGTACATCACCACGCTGACTTCACGCAAGCCGCCTTTGGTGATTTGAAAATAACCATCTTCATAAGGGTCATCACTGCCAACAGTCATGGGTGTGCCATCTTCTTTTACCCATTGGTATTGTTCAGCGTATGCACCGATTGAAACACCGCCAAACATATTGGGCGATTCAGTCATGATTTGATACAGGTCAGAACCAGAAGTGGTGTTCATGTACAGGCGACCTGATGCGGTCATGCCATCATCATCAAACTCAAATGAATGCCATTCGCCAACAGGCATTGAATCAGCGGCGTGATTCAAAAACATCGGCAGTGGTTTTCCCTCTGTGCTGAATGACTTTGCCCAATCCATGAAGCCTTCGGGCTGATAATTAAATTTGCGACCATCTGCGCCTTCACGTGCGCCCCATGTGGTGACTCGCGCTTCAATCTTGCCAGTTGGTTCTTTGTTTGCGTCCGGTGCTTCTGTTACCAGTTTCGCTTCGCAAACCATCATCAAGTTTTTTGTCATGAATTACCTCATCGACTTTTGTTCGGTCAATGTCTTGTATTGTTTTGGGCGGTCTGCCGCGAAGCGGCTTCCCTCTAGGTTTGTAATCTTCCAATAATCCTACCACTTTTTGAAAAATGGTAGTCATTTTATTTGCCAATGTTCATCTTCTTGGTTTGATTGCCGCCACCGCCTCCGGTGTCCTGTGGGCTTGAACCAGCAATTTGACCAGATTTACCACCCGATTTTTCCAATTTGTCGCCACCATCTATGTTTGGTTTGCCCAAATATTCACGCGCTTCATTGGGTGTCATGATGCCAGCATCAACACCAGCAGTAACATAATTCATCTGGTCAAGTGGTGCGCCCTTAAGGAAATCTTGCGTGTCAAATTGCACGCACAGATTTGGGTAACCCTTGAACAATGATGCCTTGAGTTTTTGCTGTACGTTAACAATGATTGGGTACATGGTGGATTTGTAAAACTCATCCAGCATGGTCTGCGTGTTGTTATATTTCTGGTCGCCAATGTGAAGCATTGCGGGTGGTACGCCGTACAAACCACAAATGCGTTTCATGGTCTGCATCTTTAAATTGGCAAGGTCAGTGTCTTGCAAACTTAACATTTTCAACGGTTCGTATTTCATGCCTTGGTCAAGCAACATTCCTTGACCCGGCTTGCTTTTGTCCGTTTGCTGACTGCCGACCATGCTTGACCACGCTTCTTTCAGTCGTGCGGAAATTTCTTTGTACTTGGCATCTGGAATCACATTCTCAGTGATGAACATTCCGCTTGGCTTTGCGCCATTAAGCATGACGTAATTGGCGTACAGGTCAATGTCTTGGTCAAGACCAACAAGTTCAGCCGCCAATATGCCTTTATTAAAACCCGCTGAACCCTGCCATGCCATATCCTTACAGTGCATAACTTGATGCGCCGCAAGTGGTTCTTCTTTGTTAAAGCCGTAGCTTGGCGTTGACAGGCGATAGCTTGGGTAACGTGTGGGCGTGATGGTGACCGCAATTAACGTGCTGTCCAATTCGTACATTTCCAGCGGTGTCTGTGTTGGGTCGTTCTGGTCTTTTCTCCACCACAGCGTGAACGCTTCACCGAGAAGCTCATGCCACATCATCCATTGATACCAGTATTCGTAGGCACTCTGAAAATTATTTGGTGTTGTCAGCAAAGAATAAACTTGCTTGGCTTTGATTTTATCGCGTACACCTACTGATGGGTCAGTTAATGCGTTGACGTATGTGCCATCTTCAGCCAATGCCATGATGTTGATAGGCAGTTGAGACATTGCTCTTGCCTTTGCACCCACGCATGACATCACTGTGCTGTTTCGCGTAAGCATTGACGTATCAACAGGCCGACCAGCATTGGTGCTACTGGCAGTTGTGACGTACAGAATCTGCGTATTTACTGTCGCATTCTTATTATTTCCTTGGTAAACGATATTGTTACCAAGCGCAGTTTGACCAAAAAGTGTATTGGATTCTTTGGAATCTTTACCTTTGCCAATGAATCTATCAAAAATTCCCATGTTTCACCTTTAAAAAGTGCGGAATCCAAAACCACTCATTGTCGGATTGTCCAGTGAACAGTGCATCGCAATGATGAGCGAGATTATGCCATCAACCTTGGCAGATTTGTCATTTTCATTTTTTCGCACCTTAACATTACCATTTACGTCCACATAGACTTCGCAATTCCCAAGTTGCCATCCAACAAATGGATTGCCGTCATGCTTAACACCGTAATTCATAATCAGCTTTTCAACGTGCTTGCTTGGGTTACTTAACACCGCCATGCCTTGCCCGACTTTCTTAACAGGCAAACCAGCTTCATGTAACCGCGCAACCAAACTGGCGGCGTTGTATGCGTCAAATCCAATTTCCTTAACATCGTATTTGGCGGCTTGCCCAATGATGTAATCACTGATTTCACGGTCATCCATCACATTGCCCTGCGTGATGTGCAAAATGCCGCTGTTAACTGCAACCCTAAAAATATCAGAATAATGTTTTGGCACAAGTTCTAAACCATCTTCAGGCAAAAAGAATTTAAATTCAGCTTCATAGTCATCATCAGCAAATCGTTTCAGCGTACACACAGCATTCAAGTCGCGGGTTGCCGCCAAGTCAAAACCAATATAAACCGATTCTGGTGCGCGTTCTGTTTTAATTAGCGCACGGTCATCATCCCAATATTCACGGTCAAGCCAAGCAGAGTTTGCACTTACATAAATGTTAAGCGTCTTGCAAAGGAATTCATTCAGTGCGGCTGGTTTGTGTTTTGCCTGTTCTGCGCGTTCAGCAATCGCATCTTCATAAACGCTAATGCCGTGCATCGGGTTAGCTTTTGCCCATGTTTTTGAATCTCGCCAATCATCGCCAGGGTCAAGCCCATATAGCAGACCGAACCAACGCGGATTGTCGGTGGCTTCGCCCGTCAGCATATTTTCCAGCATCTGCATATCTTCAAAAAACTTGGTGTCTTTTGTAAAACTGGCTGTGGTGATGTAAACCCTTAATGGATTTTTACGCGCAACCATGCCCGAATGCAAAACTTCAATAGCGTTTCTGTCCACAATCTGTGCGGCTTCATCAATGATGGCGCAGGATGGATTCATGCCGTCACCTGTCTTTTTGGTGTCGCGGCTTAACGCTTTAAATTTGGTTTGACTGTCGCCTGTTTTGGTTATTTGATTTCGCTGTACGTTGTAAAGCATTGCAACATCGTGTGGCATATTTTCCACAAAACCTTTAGAAGCATCAAAAACAATGCTTGCTTGGTCGCGTGTGGTTGCCAATGTGTAAACCTCTGCGCCAGCTTCGCCCCATTGCAGTTCATACAAAGCGATGACCGCGGTCAGCGTAGATTTTCCTGCTTTACGCGGAATAAACACAATGACATCAGTGACCATGCGCGTTTTTGGGTCGCGCTTGTTTCTAAACCCATAAATGGCGCAAATGATAAAAAGCTGAAACGGTTCAAGCAATAACGGCTTGCCAGCGTCTGGGCCTTTGGTGTGTATCAGTGTTTGAGCGAATTCTAAAAAATGCTCAACGTAAGGAATATGAAATTCCCAAGCCCATGCGCGGTCTTCTAGTTGATTTAAAAATCGTTGACAAGCCAAGCGTACATTGCGACAAACTGGAATTCTGCCTTTGGCAACATCCACGGCATACATGATGCCATCTTCGTAATTCATGGGCCGTTAAGCAGTCGCGAATATTTGCCGCCTTCTTGCTTATTGGTAGCAAGGCGACCGCGAGGTGTTAAACCAAGTTCATTCATTAAAACAATCGCACGACTTAACGCTTTGTCACCAGCAGTTAAAAACGGGTTTGGGCCAACAGTTGCGCCGTTGTTGAATTGCGTAATGATGCCGCCTTTGGCAACGCCTTTCATACATTTGATGTAAATATCCATTTGGTTTGCAAGTGCCGCTAAAACGTGTTTGTCTTGGTCAGAGCCAATGCCATATGTTTCCCAGAGAAACTCAGACGTTTCAGCAACAAATGCGTTTCTGTCCCATGCGTCAGGGTTGTCTAGCCATTCGGCTTTTGGTACACGCTTGCGAACAGATTCAGGCAATGCGCCGCCTTTGTGCGCGGATTTTGTGCCGTGTACAAGGTGCAATTCAGGTGGAAGTCGATTTGTCATGGCGGCATCTTAACAGGATTGTTGTTTTTTTGGGTGAACCCCCCTATTCCAACTCGGTTTGTGGAAATGTACCTGCGCGCTTGCTGAGTAGTAAACGACCAATTTTTAAGTTTATTCTGTGTGTGCGAAAGCCAGACAGTCAATTATCTTTTTAATAACGGTCAAGCGCCGTTTATATTCCATTGGGCCATGAAGTAACCATAGTCTGCCTGTGTAAGGGTCTGTATGCCGTCCTGAGCGTAGTATTCATAGCTTCCCTTACGTTCTTGTCCTGTCTTGTAACTGTGGCATTCATGACATAGTGATTGAAATAGGTTATGCAGGAAAGCGTGTTCACCTATTTGTCGCCAAGGAAATACATGGTCAACATGGTTGGCTACATTAACATGACCACGTGTTAAGCATGATTGGCATAATGGTTGTTTGCTTAACTGTGTTCGTCTTATCGTGCGCCATGCTGGATTGCCATAAGCATTATCTTTGCCTTCATTCGTATGTTGCATACCACCATGGTCTAAACAAAACCCATTAACTCTACTCCGTGGTTGTTTGCAACCTAATTCGTTGCATAAAGTATTGCTAGGGTATGTTGGCATTTATACTTTCTTATGCTTTTCATCAACAATCTTAGGAACTGCATTATTCCAATTTATTCTATGATGCAATCTTTTATCTGTTCTACCCATTAGGTCAATTTTGCAGCAACTTGGTGAAGCCATTACACTATAAAATGACTTAACATAAGTGCCGTATTTTTTATAGGCTTCTGTATTGCCACCAGCATTTGATTGAGTCTGTAACTGTACCAATGACAAATTAGACACTTGAAAAAATAGCTTACCTACCTTGCCCAATGTTAAGTATGTGTTTACATCGTCATTCATTCTTCCAATGAAGATAACATCATCTGATTTGTCTTTGTTAACTTTAAAGACAAAGCTATTCATTGCTTTTCTTTTAAATGTGTTATTTTTAAAGGCATTTGCACCGCCAATGAAATCACCACCTTGAGCAAAAGCTATTGTATTAGCACCAGTTTCATCAAGACAAACAATCATTGCATTTAGAATTTCATCTAAATTTTTTATTTGTATACCTCGTAATGAATGCTTATCTATAAATCTATACTGAAATTGCGTATAGTCATCTTCGTATTCAAAAAAATAATCTAATTTTAATTTTCTTGCTATGTCGTAACAGGCATTACGGGCATAGACAATTACTTTGTTGCCTTCAAAGTTATCCATTATGTCAAAACTGTCTTGGTAATGCTTTTTGCTGAATACAATCACTTGTTCTTTGTATTTGGCTTTGTATTCATTCAATGTTTTATCTTCGTCATCTACTATGATGAAAATTTTTCCTGTATATCCTTGTTTTCGCAAAGTTTCATAGGTAATGACGTTATCCGGTCTACCATGCGAAAGAATAAAAACAGCATAATTTTTATTTAGATTCATTTTTAATCCTACTGCTACTGTAATTGTGCTTTCTTTTTAGGTAAACGATTTCTTTTTCTAATGTTTCAATCGTATTTTTTAATTCCCAATCATCATTCTTATGGTCTTCACCTAAAAAGTAAACATCGTAATCCAATGAAACAAAAATGTCTTGGTCTTTGTCAATGTTTTCGTATGGAATAACTTCATCAACCCATTTGACTGCTCTTAGTTGCATATATCGTTCATAGATAGATTGCTGTGGATTTTTGTAATTTGGTTTGCAATGAAGCCCAACAATTAAAAAATCACAATGTTTCTTGGCTTCTTCTAAAGACAACACATGACCTGAATGCAGAATGTCTGCAACCATAGGAAAAAATCCAATTTTCATTTTTTTACTCCTTACTGTGATTGAATGTGGTGTATAGGCTTTACAGTTTTTGATATGCAAATCATAATATGCTTTGTGCAGTGGCACTTTAGGGTAATCAAAACAAAAAAGCAACATCTTAATTGTTCCACTATGCGCCACAATCAATATTTTTTTATTCTTATAATTTTTTTCAACTTCATCTATAAAATTTTTAACTCTTGCAAAAAATTCTTGCTTGCTTTCAATATTGAATTTTTTAATGAATTTTAAATCTTCGCTTTTTAATAATTTTTCACTGTTTAAATGTTTGCCTTCTAACAAGCCTTTGCTTAATTCTTTTAATCGCCCATCGTAATGAATTTTTGTATTCTTATGATGTAACAAAATGCTATATGCTGTTGATTTAGCTCTTTTCAGGGTTGATGTAAAACACAAATCAAAATGCTCATGCTTTAATTCCTCTGATATTTTTTTGGCTTGTTTGATGCCAGTATAGTTAAGCGGAATGTCAAACTGACCGTGCATAATGCCGTTTTTGTTCCAATATGTTTGACCATGTCTGACAAAGATGTATTCATTCTTCATCTTCATCAGTTTCGTTTAAATCAAACATATTGTTAATTTCATTAGTCAGCCTAACAAAGCCATTTTCTACTGCTTTATCAAAATCAACAATAATTAATGCACTATTTTCCATTAACTCTTGGCATTCTTTAGATGAATGAGCATAAAAGTTAGCAATTTTAGAATAATCAAAAACGATATGGCGCGAAGCTGCTGTCATTAAAAACTGTTTTTCTTCTTCACTTAACTTACTATCTTTTATGGATACGATTAAATCCATCGCTTTTTCATCATTGTATAAATCTGTTGTCTCAGGCTTAACATCTGATGGTTCATAAGTAGGCGAATTTATATTTTGTGTGTAAATATTTTCTTCTTCGTCTTTTTCTTCTTGAAACAAATCGTTAAGTTCAGATTGGTCAAAGCCTAAAATTTCTAAATCAAAGCCTACATCTTTTAAGTCGCTGATTTCAAGCGCAAGCATTTGATTATCCCAACCACTATTTAAAGCCAATTTATTGTCAGCAATGATGTAAGCGCGTTTTTGATGTTCAGTTAAGTGAGCTAGTTCAATAGTTGGCACTTTGCTTTCGTTTAGCTTTTGTGCCGCCAAAACACGCCCATGACCAGCAATGATGCCATTCTCTCCATCAAGCAGAATTGGATTAGTCCAACCAAATTCTTTTATGCTTGCCGCTATTTGTGCGACTTGGCCTTCATCATGTGTGCGGCTGTTTCTTGCGTATGGAATTAAATCTTCTGTTTTTTTGTAAACAATCTTTAGCTGTGCTGTCATGTAATGTCCTTTTGTTAAGCCAAGAATCTTAACTTATAAAGTGTGCTGTTAATCAAATTGGCAATGTTGTCAACTTCATTTTGCAATTCGCTATCTTGCGGAAAACCATTTGCCCTGCGTAATGTTGCAACTTCATCGCTTAAATATGTTAAGTATGTAACAGGGTCTTGTTCTGGAAATAAAGCGGCGATTGCCGGGTACTTTGTCAGCAAGCCATACTTGCCTTGGAATGCTTCAATAAAGCTGTCTACAAGGTCGCCAATGCCGTCATAGAACGCACCAAGTGCCATGTGCTGACTGTAACTGCGGCTTTGCAAATGCAATATGTGTCCAGTGGTCACGCTGTTAAGCAAACACATTGTGAAATCCATCACGGGGTCGGCTTTGCTGATTTCTTGAATGCTTGCAGTAAATTTGACCATGATTTTCCTTTAAAGGTTGTTGGCTACTCTCTGCACTGGCTGACCGCCGTTCCGCAATCCCCTGTACCAGCATCCGCTTTCACCAACACGGCTGGGGACTGGCAGGTTCCCTACCCTGAATATGGGACTGCACCCACGACTTCAGTTCTCGGCAATCCCCATGCGTGTTAGTTGTTGATGTCTGGGCTTGATACCAGATTGACAGCCCACTAGCCGCTGTCGCCGGTTGGTTGAGCGTCCTCAGAGCCAACTCCAATTTTCCTGTCAGTACCTTCGCAGTTCAGGCCATGCCGTATCCGGCAACCCTGTATCGAATGTTTTCTGCACCGTACCTAGCGTGTCCATCCACGCCGCACCAACACAAATAAAGACTGTACAGGCAGTCTAGGGCTTCTTCTCTCCCTGCCCACGGCGTAGCATCCTTTCGGTCTGGCCCACCGCAATCTTCATGCGTGTTAGTTGTTTCACCAACAAGTGTATGGACTGTTATGGGTGCGACCCATGCAGAGCATCGGGATGAATGACTTGGATTCGGCTAACTTGCAAGACACCTTACCTCAGAGGTCACATGACCGACTTCTTCCTGCCAATCCACACACTTCTTAATGTTTTGTTAATTATCCACCAGCGGGTCAGGCGAGTCAATGAGTATCATATCCCGCTTTTGCAATTCAATCCATGTGCTTTTCAATGCGTCAAAAAACATCTTTTGCTTTTGTTCTTTTGTTAACCTGTGTCCAGCATCCAAGTCATGATGGCAAGCAAAGCATAAAGCCGCCGTAAAGTGGTCAGATGCCTTTATGCCGCGCCCTTTACCATGAGTTGCCATGTTGCTATGGGCGGCTTGCGTTTGCCCGTCTAAACCGCAATGCTGACACGGCAGTGACGCAACATTTTGCAAGTGCTTTTTACTGCGCCAATATTGAAATTTTTGTCTCATGTAATGTGTACGACCCGATGATTGTTGGAACGAATGTAGTTAATGGTTTTTTCAATCATACGTTCATATTCAGACCGACTGATGCTGGTGCGTTGTAAATCGTGATATTCGTACAATTCTTTTAAGTAACGAATGCCTGTGCCTGTTAAGCCCATCTTGCGGGTTTTTTCGTACCTGTGCGCCGCCGCTTCCATTTCCTTTTGCACAATTTCACACACTGCAAGCACTTCAATGCCAATGCCGTTTGTCGCCATCGTTTCGGCAATGTTAAGCATATCCACCAGCACTCGCCAATCGCCTGTTGTAGCGTTACCCTTGACCATGCTTTCAATCGCGCTTAATTCATTCAAGCGCAGTCTGTCCAGCCTGTCTTCAGGCGTTATTGCCGCCCCATGCAAAGCGTGTTCAATGGGGTTAACTTTTGCCCATATTTTTCTGCGACATTGTTTTCTCATGTTAAGTCAACGCCATTTTGTGCCGCCCATGCAAACAGAAATTCAATAAATTCACTGCCCTGTTCTTTTGTTAACTTTCTGCTTTGCAATCCAAGCTGAACAATGCCTGTGCCGTCAAGACTTGCAACAATTCTGCCTTGCGGCAAATTGGCTTGCTTTGCAAATTCATGCAACAACAACCTTTTCCAATCCTCAGCGTCCCATCGTGCGCCTTGATGTTGTGCTTGCTTGGCAATCTTGCCAATCATTGCGTGATACATCTCCTCTTGGTCGCGGGTTTTGCTTTCGGCTTTGATTTCCATTGTTAAGCATTTGCCAGAATCCAAAGCTGTTTTTATTTTTCCCCAAACTGCCAATATCAATGCGTGAGCCTGTTTGCTGTTTTCAAGTTTGTAAATCATTTTTGTCCTGTAATATTTTTAATGCTTCATCGGTTGACTTAACAATGTGAACTAAACCTAACCAATTTTGATGCCATCGAAGCTGATCTTCTGTCAAAAGCCGTGCTGATGGCGGTTTGTTGCCATCTTTGACTTCTATCAAATAATTGATGCCACGATAACCAACCAGCAAATCGGGAACGCCTTTGCCTGTTGCCGCCAATGATTGAACGCTTGCGCCAAATCGCCGCAATGCGTTAACGACATCATTTTGATTGCTGTCCGTCTTTGCCGCTTTTCTCATTCATTGCTTTCGTTAAGTCATCAGCGATGCCAGCCCATAAACCGTTTGGGTCAGCATCAAGTTTCTTCGCCCTGTCCCAAGCATATTTTTTCGCGCCGTTCATCGAAGCCATCCAAATCAGATGCTGTAAGGTTTTCTGGTACTCGGAGATCACCTGTTTGCCAAAGGGCTTTAGTGATTTCAATAATAGTTCTGTAATGGTTTCCATCTTTTACTTCATCCAAAATTTTGTTTGCTTGTTGATTTGTCATTTTTTTCCTCGCAATTCAGCAAGGCGGCGTTTGGCTTCTGCAACCACTTCAGGGTCAACAGGTGTCGGGTTGTATGCAATTTGTTTTTCATCGCGTGGGATAGCAGGGCCAGCATTACAAAATTCGCGGAACTTTATTGCGCTTGGCACAAAGTCGCCGTTCAGTCTGTCAATCGCATAATCCATGCTTGGGCGATATGTTAAGAATCTTCCAAGCTGTTTTTGCCATTCAGTGCGAACATTTGCAAGGTCGATGCCGTCCCAATGTCGGGCAAAGTTTGCGCCATAAATTGCACTCATGCGCGTGAAGATGTAATCAAAGCCAGCATCAGCATCACACCAATCGTTTGGGTTCAGCATTGACCACCTCCAATGTGTTGTTGTCGGGCTTTGCCCAAAATGGTGCTGGTTTCGGCCCCGACATTCCTCTTGTTAACAAATTCATGTTTGTCGCGGCTTTTTGTGTAGCAGTCTGTTTGCCAGTGACCCAATCAGCTTTAAAACCACGCCAACCTTGTGCAACGCATTCTGTTAATGCTTGCTCAAGTGTCCAGCCAGCTTTTGCCGCCTCTTGCTCAATGCGTGAAATTGCCGTCATGCTGATTTGCGCTTTTAATGTTTTGCGATGCTTAACAAAATCATTCCACACTGATGACGAAACGCCGTGAGGCGTGGCAACGATAGTTGCCTGTATTTCTTTATTTGGTTTATGGTTATTGGTTCTTGGTTCTTGGTTAGGGTTATCTTTAGAAACCATCTGGGTTTCTTCTGGGTTAGCGTTTGGGTTTGATTTAGGTCTGCCACCAAGTTTTCCAACAGCACGATTACGTTCAGCTTTTGCTTGATATGCCGCAATAGTTTCATCACATCTTTTGTGTCGCCAACAATCATTGGCAATATCCAAAACAAAAAATTCATTTAAAACAATTTGAACAACATCAGCATTGTTTGCCATGCGTATCCGTCTGGAAACCTCTTGGGTTTTGTTTGGGATTGGTTGTTCTTGTGTGTAATACAAATCAAGAAGTCGGCGAAATGCCAAATCTTCATCATTGCTTAAATGCGCTGTGTCGTGGATGTAATCACCCACATGAAAAGAATAATAAAACATAGACCCTCACATCATTTGGTCAACATCACAAAGAAACATCGGCAGGATGGTGATGAATCATCTTTTCGGGTTGCACTCCCTAGCCGTGCCTCAATTTTAAACTATTTTTTTAAACAGGTGTCAATTCTGCTGGTTGCAGTTCAATTTCCGCTGTGGGCGGTGCTGAATCAGCAAACCATTCAGGATGTGCTTGTCGCAAGCGGTCTATGCGCTTGGGTGGCAAAACCGCTTGATATTGAGTAACAGCCGCACGGCTGACCCCAAGCAAGCGAGCAAGTTTGGCTTTTGAGCCAGCAAGTTGTATTGCGATTTGTGTGTTCATGTTAACGATGATACCAGCAAGTTAACAAATTGTCTATTGTTAAGTTTGAAAACACGTGTTTTCAAAAATATTAACATTTTAAAACACAAGTATTAAAAAAAAATATTTTAAATAATTGTGTAAACCTGTTAAGTTTTGGTGTTAAGATACGTTCATCAACAAAAACAGTTGATAAAAACTTAACCAAATCAAAAGGAATTTAAAATGAAAATCACACAATCAAACATTATTGGAATGCACGTTGTTTTGAACGACAACCCTGATGCACAAGTTTACCAAATTTGTGCCAAACATGAATCATTGCCTGTATATGCTGTTGCATACTTAACATCAAATGGTCAAACACCAAGTTATTGGATTGATATTCGCGTAATGCAACCCGCCACACCATCACAAATTGCCAAATATGAACGCGACATTGACCGCATTTATTCGGGCGAAAACTTTGTCGCTTAACACAACTGACGAGGCGTAATGCGCCGAAACTGCTGTGAAGCAGTCTTGTGTAACTTAACAATCAAAGGAAATTAAAAATGGCTCATTTAATCGAAAACAACGCAATCACAGGCAAAGCAGAAATCGCTTTCGCAAACTCTACGCCTTGGCATGGCCTTGGCCAGCAACTAACCCAAGACGCACCGATAGATGTGTGGCGCAAAGAAGCAGGGCTGGATTGGGAAGCAAAGCTGTCTCCAATCATGTTTACATGGGATGGTCAGAATTATTCTGAAATGCCCAACCAAAATGTTATTTATCGCAATGACACAAACGCGCCATTAGGCGTAGTTACTGATCGCTACAAAGTTCATCAGCCAGCCGAAGTGCTTGAATTTTTCAACACGCTTGTGCAATCAGCAGGATTTACTTTAGAAGTTGCTGGCGCAATCAAAGGCGGCAAGCGCATTTGGGCACTCGCCAATGTGAATCGTGAAGCCGTTGTGTTGCAAGATGATGCAGTGCGCGGTTACTTATTGTTAAGCACATCATTTGATGGCACAGCGGCAACTATTGGTCAATTCACCAGCATTCGCGTTGTCTGCAATAACACGCTGTCAGCCGCAGACCAAGAACAAGCACCAAGTCGTGTTGTATTGACTCACGGCGCAGAGTTTGACCAATCGTTAATGCGTGACCGTTTGGGTCTTGTTGTCAGCGGGTTTGATGGCATGATGGACAAATACCGCAAGTTAGCTCGTCAAGGCGTATCCAGCGAATATGTACGCGAATTTACCAACAATCTTTTTCCTGCCGCATACAACCAACAAACAAACACATTCAAAGAATCTCGCGGCTTTAAGCGCGTTATTGAACTGTTTGACGGTGCTGGTATGGGTGCAAATAATTATGGCGTGTATGGCACAAAATGGGGCTTGCTGAACGCTGTCACGCAGTACGTTGACCATGAACGTGGACACAATGTTGATACGCGCATGAACAACGCTTGGTTTGGCAATGGCAACCGCATGAAGTCCCAAGCTGAAGAAATGTTGCTTGCCTAATTTAACCGCCCCTTCGGGGGCAAATTTAAAAGGATTAAAAATGACGCTGAATGTAGACATTGAGATAGTTGAATCACAAATAGAAAACAACGCATTGGGAATTCCTGCAAATGGTGTTCCAGAAAATGCTTTGTTAACCTTTTTGCAAATATATCCAAACATATCTGAAGAATGTGTTTTTCAAGACGGATTCAATTTTATTATTTGGACAGACGATGAAAACCCTAGTCAATTCTTTTCTAATGCGTGGGCAGTGAATCCAGCAACAAAAGAACAAGAATTCATTGCTTATTACGAATTTAAAGTAACACCAAAAAAGGATTAAAAATGTCTACCGATAAAAAAATTACCATGCTAGAAATTTATGAACGCCGTTCAGATGTGTGGGCAGGGCTTAACACAATTCACGAATTATTCCCTGTCATCAATATGCTTCAAGCCAGTTTAGACGGTGACAAGCCAATGGACAAATACCAAGTCAAGAATGTGCTGGATGCTTGCAAGACCATTCTGCTTTACGGTGGCGGCATGATTGAAGATTGGCTTTTTTTGGAGGAACAAGAACATGAAGCTGAATGAATATTTGCAAGCAACCGCAGTTGGCCTGATTTTGTCAGTGCCGTTTCTGATTGAAATTGTTAAGGAGTTGCTGAAATGAACACCCCACTAGCATTTCCAGCGCAATTTTGGGACGAACGTGCAACAGGCATGACATTGCGTGATTACTTTGCGGCAAAGGCTATGCAAGCGGCAATCACTGGATGTGCAACAAGAGGTGAAGTCGGTTTGTATTCCAATTGGGCAAATCTTGCCTATGACATGGCAGACGCAATGTTGAAAGCGAGGGAAGCATGACTTGGATAATTACCTTGAAATATCAAGTAGATGATGATTTGCGCCGCCGCGCCACTATTGAACAAAGAATCACCGATGAAACTGTTGACAATTCTTACTTTGATGTTTTGACTTGGCAGTTTGAACGCATGGTTGATGAAATGAAAAAGCAAATGCAGGAGAAAAAATCATGACTTGTTCATTTACACATCAACTATCAAATGGCGCAAATGCCACAGTGGTTTACAACTTTGTAGATGAAGATGAAACTGTGGGTTTGCAAGCAGAATTTGAAATTGAAGTTTTTCAAGATGGATTGGAGGTTACAAATGTCATTACCGAAAAAGACACCGCGCAAATTGAAACCGAAGTTGCATATCGTTGGAAACAGCACTGCGAAGATGAACGCCGTGAAGCCGACATATCCAGATGGGAAAGCCAGCTTGACTAGCTTGCCCTACACCACGCGCACTGGTCTACGGATTGGTGCGTACTACACACCGCCCA
>Ga0102828_1000065_pt1 | contig 18729 bp, 21 predicted proteins | sample ColrivemetaGS541_FD_78196 | JGI IMG/M metagenome (GOLD analysis project Ga0102828, IMG submission 78196) | Estuarine microbial communities from the Columbia River estuary - Freshwater metaG S.541 | ecosystem: Environmental > Aquatic > Marine > Intertidal zone > Estuary | place: USA: Columbia...
CTGACTTAGGCTTATAAATTTTTTCATCGTTTGTATGCTCTTATCTGTTTTATTTTATTATCTTGATCAAACTCGATAACATCAACTACCTGTGCTATAATTGAATTATTAATTATAACTTTTATTTCTGCTATAACTGTGTCTAATCCCACAGCAATTTTATCAACATCAATTCTAATATCCTTAACTGAATTAAAGAAATTTTGATTAAATTTTAAAATATTATCTTTACCAACCACTTGAACTTCCCAGTCTGTTAATACAATACTGTCACTGTACAATACTTCTAAACTTGCAGTATCTTTCTTACAGAAACTTTGAAAGTACATTAATGCTATTTGACTCTGTGTTGGATTACTCATTGTCTAACTCCGCAAATAATTTAATGCCCAAGTACCATAAGAATATATCAAACGGTGCAGTATGTAATGGGCTCATGTTCCAAAAGATAATCGGTATTAGTTGTTGCACTTTATTATAATCTAAATTGTTAGTCAAAATATACTTCTTTAAACGTTCTTGATAGACTGTAATATGCTCGACACTGGGAATACTCAGCGTTACGCTGTCGTTGTCAATTTCAATGTTAAAGTTATGATTCTTAATGTTAGCATAATTAATAATCAAACCTCCGGCCATCTTGGCCAAGTCGTAGTATATGTCACCATACTCTACTATGCCTGCAAATTCATGACGCCAATCTATAATTTTAAACTCTCCGCTGTCACTGACGACAATATTATCAAATTGCAAATCACCATGAAGGAATCCTGGGCGAGTAACTGTGGCTAGATATTCCCAATCTATTTTATTAAGATAGTAACTATGATCTCTGACAGTAACATTGTCGATGTTAGTAACATTTTTTATGTTAGGATACTTTTCTAAAAACTTATTAATACGTGCCAGGCTTTTTGTTTTATAAAACTCTATACTGGCATCATGTATATCTGAGTCACAGTCTTTCCAAACATTTGTTTCTAACCAATTAAGTAATTCACCAAACGCCACAGGGTTATTAAATTCGTAGAGTGTTTTTCCCGGAAAGAAATCATAGGCCATATAGTTACCGCTGTGTGTACAGTTGTTGGGGAAGACATATGGGTTAGCCAATACTTTATCGTATTTCTTTTTTGCTATGCCGTCATCCAGCCACCATTTGACTACACGGTTGTTGCAGATGTAAGTTACTTCGTCTTTTTTAGTGAAATCAAACTTTTGACTTTTACTTAATTCAGTTTGATATATTGCAGGACAGCCAAAGTCTAACCAAGTGTTAAGGCCAGCGGTGTCACTGCCAATGTTAATAATACCAATAAACTCATTGCTGTTACTGGCTTCTAGCTTATCAAAGAAACTTGCGTAATCATTAATGTACATTAGGCCTGTAAATGCGGTCCAAAACTTAGGAGCCGGTTGTTTAAATCTAATATCTGTAATATGAAAACTATTTCCAGTGTTAAACATTGTATATAAATGTGTGTCTTGCTCGGGTACTTGCTTGACAAAATAACAATCATTGTTGCTAACTTTACTTACTACCTGTTCGTCAAAATATGTATCACACGGCACATACCAAAAAGGTGTATCGATTAAATCTCGACATTGTAATAATGTATATCCAGTTCCTGACTTAGCACTAGTCCAATCATCAATGTCTATGAATTCAATGTTTCTATCACTGTATGCTACGCTACAAAAATCTATAATTTGTTCTTTTAAATATCCAACGGGAACAATAAATTTACTATCTTTTGGAAAGCTATCGATAATATGTGCTAGCACTGGCTTATCTTTGTAGGGCAGTAATGCTTTATTAAGATTTTTAGTGTAGTTGCCCATTCTACTACCAGTGCCGGCAGTTGGAATAATAACTGTTTGTTTGTTCATTGTTACTTACTTATTTCTTAATTTTAAAATTCCGCCACCAGCTTTTGATCTTTCTAGTAAAATAATGTCTTTAGGATAGTCGTCGGGTAGTTGAATTTCTTTACCAAATTTATTTGGCTCTGGATTTGACTCAAATACTTCGTGGAAAATTTTATATGTATTTTCCCACGAAAGATCATTTAAATTATCATATATATTGTTTCGCAGTATACAACTCTTCATATTAGTCAAAATTTTTATTTCAATATTGTTTTTAACAAAAAAATTATATGTTGTCCTATGCACATCTCCATTGCAATTTGAAATTTTGTTCCTCGAACCAACATATTTTAAAAAAGTTTTATTTGAAAAAACAAAAAAAATATCAGATACTTGTTGTTGTTTGTGTGTATTAACAGTAAGTGGATCATGTATATCTAATACATTAACATAATTATCATTTACTAGTAAATCATCGATGCTGTAATTCTCTAAAGAGTACAACATTAAATCTGGTCGAAAATAAATTATTCTATCATAATTTAACTTTTTAATATGTTCCAACGTTTTTTCAAGTAAAATAAATGATCTTTCGAATGTAGAATAGCTAGTATCCATATACTCTTCTTTATAACTAGAAACAAATATTTCTTTAAACAAATATTTAATATTGTCTATTTCATTCTTAGAACTAGTTGCAATATCAGAAAAAGGTTTCTGTGATATATCCCATGTGCTAAGATACCAATCTGCTTCTGGAAGCATAGTCCATGACTTATGGGATATATCCGTAAATCGACAAACACCAGCAATAATAATTGCTGTTTTCATTTTTCTTGTTTATCTCTCAATTTTAAAATCCCGCCAGATGTTTGAGATACTTTTATTTTTTCATAATCTAGTTCACGATTAATTTTTAACTCTATAGTCTTGGGAAACTTTCCAACGTGATTATTTTTAATATAAGTCTCTGAAAATGCAGAGGTTAAAGTTCCCCAAGATAAATCACTTTTATACTCATATACATTGTCTCTAAGAATAACAGATCGCATATTATATAAAGGAACTACTTGTATTTGATGATTTTCTAGAAAATTATATAATGACGAATGAATACTATAGTTGGCCACCTTTTCCCTGCTATTTACAAGTAATTCAAAACTTTTCCAAGTAATTACAAAAAAACTATCCTGCATTTCTCGTCTATGATGTTGAATCCAAAAATCAGGATCATAACAATCTAATACTCTAAGAGTATTATCATTTACAATAAAATCATTGTGGGAATAACCGTCTAATGAAAACAGCATTAAATCTGGACGAAAATAAATTATTCGTTCGTAACCTTTATCTTTTATTTCATTATATATTTTTTCTAATAAAATAAAAGGGCGATCATATGCTTGAAATTCTGTATTTAAATATTCGTCTTGATAGTTCGAAATTAACACAGTATGAAACAAGTGTTTAATTTTAGCTATTTCGTTTACTGACGAAGTGGCAGAAGTAGAATATGGTTTCTGTGATATATCCCATGTGCTAAGATACCAATCTGCTTCTGGAAGCATAGTCCATGACTTATGGGATATATCCGTAAATCGACATACTCCTGCAACAATAACTGCGGTCTTCAATCGAGTAGCCTTTCATGCATACGATTGGCTAATTGTGCGTGAGATCTTAATCCAGGATGTTCATTGTCTAATGCTCTGTCTATAAAATGATAAAAAAGATAATCATCTGAATTATAAAATCTCCATTTTGGGGTTTTAAATTTCCAAGGTTCTGTAATTGCCATAACATATTTAACGCCTAAACTTTCTAGATAAAGTTTAGTGTGATGAATGTATTCCATGCTTTTAAGTTCTAAATCTACTATGTCATGCGCTGAATAAAATTTTTTTGCTGATTCTCCCCACATTGTTTGTTTTATAATTCCTTTGGGATGGAACGTTATTTCCCTGCCGGCAAAACTCCATGCAATTACAACAACGTCGTTGGGACTAAAATCAGTTAATAACACCTTGTGCATTATTTCATGATTAGAATCGCCTCCCCATGCTAGATTTTCTACTTGTGTTATACAAAGTTTACGGGCAAGAACAAACGGCCATGCATCATCGCTGAGAGTTGTTTTCCAATTATTATCAGCAGTGGCTGCCTGCCATCCGGGCAAGTATTCTCCTATGGTGCAACTACAGCCAAATGCAAATAGTTTTTTATTCGTGTTCGTGGCTAATTCTACCATGGGTGCGTCCTGCATCATCTTGTAATCTAATAACATCATCTAATTCTGTTGTACTTGTTTCCATAAATTCTAAATCTGTAGTAGCAATTACTCTATGTACATGTCCTGGAGTAACGTTGAACACTACACCTTCTTTAAGTTCGATAACTTCAAACGTTGCTTCGTACTCTTCAACTTGCTTACTTGTCATACCATTATTTAAGAACTGCTCAATGTTTAATGATTCTCGACTACGATGTAAAACACCCGTACCGCTTAACACATAGTTAGTTTCTATTTTATATTCGTGTACTTGCAAGCTGGTTCGATTGCCGGCTTTAAACAATATACGTTTACTGGCATAAGGAGTTACAGAGCCATCTGCGATCCAAAGTTCATGACCCCAGTGCTTGGTTACTTTTTTAATTTCCATTATACCCACCCATTTTCTTGTAATTTCTTTAATATCATTTCAAATGCTTCTATATGACCTTGTTCACTGGAATGTCCTGATCCAATGGTGTCGGGATACTTTGTAGTCAATTCACCCCAACTAAACTGTAATAAGTTTTCACTTAAGATTACATCCCTACATAGGTGCGGATTTGGAATCAACATTACGTGTTTTAAATTTTTATTTCTTAGTAATGCATGGCACATAACCATTAAACTACGGCTTTGAAGTTGTGATATATTTTCGTCGTAGATAGTGGCATAGAAATCTCGTATTAGCTTTAGTTTACTTAAAGGTTCGTCTACTAATCTATTATAGTATCTTCCTCGTTGATCCCATGCAACAAATCTATCTAAGTAATCAATTACACCCGCAATGTTTTCAGTGATCATATCACCCTTGTAATTAGGATTATCCTGCATAGGATGGATATCTAGTTGATGTGTTACATAAGTATCATTACCATACGGCGGATAGTCATGATAATTAACATCTAAATTAGATAATTCTGCACTAGAAGATTTTCCTTCCGGAAACCAGTTAAAACGTTCACTGCTAGTTTCGTTGACTAAAACAATGTCATTTTCATTGGCATTTAAATTATACACAGCATATTTTACCTGCAACCATATACTTAAATTAGTACTACTTCCTTTGGCTAAATTTGTTAGTTTCCTGCTAGTTGATTCAGCTAGCAGACTTCCATATGGCTCTTTTCGTAGATCTCGACAACCTATGCCTATATTAAAACTATCGCCACATACAATTAATCTTTTTTCCATTCTTGAATCCTTTTATATAAATCATTAACTACGTATTTATCTTTTAATTTATTATTTTCAAACATGTGTTCTAAACCAGGTCTAAGTTGGAAAGTTTGAGCATGCCTGAGAACTTCTGCTGTCACTATTATATTTTTTAAATTAAGATAATCAGCAAAGTGTTCGTGTATACTTCCGTAGGCACTGATTGGTTCTATATAATCATAAAAATTTGATATAACTTTTAATACATCTTTTCCGCAAATCATAAAAGTATCGTTAGCAAACATGAACCCCATACCATCTCGACTTACCACTGATGTAGAGTGTAATATATTTGGTTCAATTTTAAGTTCATCTATATTACCAAAAACATGTAAGTATGAATCGGGCCGTATAATTATAAATCGTTCATAATTATATTTTTCTATGTAAGGTACAAGAAAATTATATATTATTTTCCATTTCCATGTTTGATTAATTAATGTTGTGCTGTATTCAAACTCTGTCATTAGTTTATCCAAAACTATAACTGCTTTAAATTTATCTTTGCATTTTTCTAGTTCAGGTAATATAGAATGTTCTTCGGATGTGGTTCGAGGAAGCTGATACGTATCTTGTGTTATTAAAAAATAGTCTCCGTCAAACGTCCATGATGGCATTGCGTCTTCTGTGTGCCGAAATATGCCAGAAACAATTATTGCTGTTTTCATTTCGAAATAACCTCAAACATTCTATCAGCAACTATTATATGCCCTTGCTCATTAAAATGCCAATCTCCCAAGGGATATATCACACCAGGAAGACTTTGCCAGTATTCATAATGATTGTCTATCCAGTCTTTCCAGTTAACGCTGTTATCAGGTGCTGTTATAAGTTTATCTACTGTGCCTTTTCTAGGATGATTGACTAACCAAGTATAAACATTATATCCTAGCCGTTGAAAATTAGTTACATTCAATCTCCAGCGTAGTTCATTATAATCAAATATATCATTCCAGTCTTTATACAAGTGAACTGTTTCTTGTCTAGTATCACCATTAATAAATTCCATGATGTTTGATCGATCAAAAAAACTAGGACTAATAATCATAATGTCGTCTTTACTCCAACTGCTAAAATCTTTTTCTATTTGATGAGTAATATAATTCCATCCAATGCCAGACATACTTCTAGTAACGCATTCTAAATTAAGTTTTTTAGCAAGATGTGTGCCCCAATAGTCTGCAGATAAAACTCTATTATCGTTATCCCATACCGGTCCGCCATTTTCTAATTGAAACGGTTCACTAAAACTGCATCCATAAATCCATAGTTTATTCATACAATACGTTTGGATTGCATGTCTTTCAAAATGTGTTCTGCCCAGACTTTATAGCCATTTATATTAGGATGCCCGTCAGATAAATGAAATCTTGGTTTATGTTCTATAAATGTAAAAAAATTATCAAAAGGATTCATTGCATTTAATTTAATATAATCTAAAATTTCTGTTTGGAATCGATATATAACTGCATCTGAATCTGGATAACGCCAATCCACCGGAAAACTATTAAAGAAATAATAATTGATGCCGTGATATTCTAATAATGTTGCTAGCAGATAACTTTGTTGTAAAAAATTTTGTACACAGTAATAATCTGTGTGAACATCAACAACATATTGTTGATGAAGTTTAGCGATACGTTCAACAAAATTTTCATTTAAATGAGGCCGTGTTAGTGTGTCTTTAAACGGATTACTTGCATGAAATCTGTACCAATCTTCTGTTCCGTGTTTATCATCTAAATATAATTCACTTCTGTCTGCAATGGTCCAGCCAATAATAACCAGTGTTTCTTTTTTCTCTTGCTCAGTCATATTTCGAACATAATTGATAGTAGTACGAACAATTCTATTATTACTGGCTGCGCCTACAGCATGATTTATAATTTTAGGAATGTTTAATTCTTTTGCAACCAATCCTGCCCAATTAAAATTATTATAAAAATTTAAGGAATGATATTCAACAAATTCTCCATCTTTTTTAATTTCATATTGATTTATAAATTCATAGCCTAAATTTTTAGCATGATCTATTACAGCTTGCTCTTCTTGTAGTAAATAACCTTCGGTCCAACTACACCCGTTGACATATAAAGTATCTATCATAATAAATTATACTTGTTAATATAGTTATATAATTCGTCGGCCCATAGAGTATGACCTTCTTCGCTAGGATGATCTCCTGCAAAAGGACGTTCTAGTCTATCATATATAAAAGTTTTAAAACTGTTCTTTTCATGATCCTTACAATAATACGTTTTATCATTGATTGTTTTCCATATAGGAAGATGCGAACTTGTTTTAGAAAAACGTTGATCTCCTATTGTATATTCATATCTGTCCATGAGCAATGACGATAATTCTTTTTCTATGTTAATGTCGGTGGACTGCGATCGGGTACAGCCGCTGCCGCCACCTTGATAAAAAGCATTAAACATTACATGTTTTATATTGTGCTCTGAGCAGAAGTTTTGAAATCGTAGTACAGTATCAACAAATCTAGGGATATATTCTTCTTTATTCCAAAAGTATGTAACATATAACTCCCAGAATTTCTTTTGGCTAGGCGTATCGTGCCATTGTAAACTAGGCCATATAATGTGTTTTCCATTACGTGTTTCATCCTTATACCAAAAACAAGCACGTTCAGGACTCGACCAGCCTATGACAACAAATAAATTATTCGTAGACAACCCGTTACCAATATAATTTTCTGTTATATAACTGATTGTTCTATTACAAATGCTTTGATTATCATCTGCAGGCCGTGCTAGGTTGATCGATTCTGCATTTAATTTATTGGCTAATTTCGTCGTGAAAATTCTAGGTAATCTATAATTATCGTTCTCCGGCAAGAAATCATATCTCCCAATGTGAATATTAGAAGGATATTTTTTAATTACGTCAGGATGTACGAGTTCGCTGCCAAATACCCAACTATCTCCGTTGCTTATTAATTGTAATTTCATAATAATTTTGATTTGTGATTAGTTAGCCAGAAGTTCTGATGATACGCCCAACTGTCCATTACTGGTATATTTAAGTCTGCGCTGTGTCTAACGATCGCACAATGAATGTTGTGTTCAGGAAAATGTTTAATATTAGTATTTCCAAAACTTCTACCCAATATAACATTTGGTCCTCCAATATCGTCATTACACATTATAAAATTATCTGTTAGATATACTTTACTAGTATCTGCTAATAATATTTCCATGGCTAAGTTGTCGCCACCTAAAAAAATATCGTTTGGACCGAGTCGCCAATTTTCCCATTTCCATCTATGTATATCCCCAATTGAAGTTACTGACATTGGCGGAAATCCTGCTCCTTCTAATCTTATTTTAAAACTATCTATAGTAGGTCCTGATATGCCATCGTATCGGTGCGTAAAACAATAATCATATAACTCGCCTGTTTCAATTTCATACTCTCGTTTTAATCGCATTGCACTAGTAATACTATGAAACATTGTAGAATAACCGTTTCGTATGCCAGGATTTGTCATACTAGCTTCTTCTGAGTTAGTTAATATTTCATATTTTTTTGGCTTGTATATATCTATAAGTTTAGATAATTCTTCCTCTGGAAGTATTTTAACGGCATTGCGTGTTCCGTCCCATTCCGGATCTCCAATAGTATTAATATAGATATTGTAGTCTTTAACATGCATAAAGTAATCAATCTGAACATCGCAAGGTTCTTTTGAAACAAACTCCGGATGCATATCAAAATTCTGTCTGTATTGATTAATTTCAATACCGTAAGGAACATCGAACCATTGTTTAATCCAAGGGGCACAATATAATCCAGTTCTAGGCTGACCAAATAAACAAACCGCTATTTTTATTTTTTTATAAGTCATTGCGAATATCTCTAATTTTAATAGTTTGCATATTACTAAACATCGGCAGAACAAATCTATTAGGATTTTCTGATGCTTGTAAAAAATCCCAAATTTTAAACGTTTGATCAGATACAATTTTAAAAAAATGCCAAATGTTTACTATCTTTAAAAAAGTACTAGGGCTACAAATAAATATATTGTAATTAATTTTCAACCATCTAGGCTCTATAATATGGGTATATAGAAAATCATTTTCTATGGTAAAATTTTGTTTTGGATGTATTCTAAAATCTTTTATACAGTTGTCGTAGCCAATTACCATGTCATAAAAATTCTTTGTAGTATGTTTATGAAGTTGCAACGAGTTTATATATGATCTATACATCTGTGTAAACAACGGTTTAAGTTTAAGCAATGTTTCTTCGTTAACACCATTATGTATGTTATTAAACATTTTTTCTTCGTTGACTAATACTGAAGATATTATTGTAGAATTTTCAAAACCAGGACCGTTATATACTTCTCTGACATCTGAATGACACACAAAGTAATCAATTTGTATATTGTTATTTGCTAGTTCTTGCTCATATGTTTCTCTATTAGAGAATAGAAAATTAATTACATCATTGTGTATTTCTACTATATTAAGCTCATCAACTACATTTACTGCTATTTTCTTCATTACATGTCCCAAAGGCTTTTTGTCTTGCTCGGTTCTTTATATTCGTTGCTTCCTGGATTTGGATTGCTGTGTTTACTTATCCAACCTTCTTTTTCTGCTTTAACAATTAATTCCTCTACATGGCTCCAACCTTTTGTACTATCGCCATCTATTAAATGTTGTTGTTTGGTCAGATCAGTGTCTGGTATACTATTATACCAGTCTACTAGTTCTGGAAAAGTTTCTGTAAAGTTTTTCTTTCTTCTAATGTCGTATTGTTTATAGAATGATTTAAAATCTCTATGCCTAGTTTCAATGCTACTTGTTCCGTAATGTCCTACCTCGACTTCGTCGATATAAGCAATAGTTCTAAGTAAACCTTGTTTTTCATGTTCGTGTATTACTTTACCAACTAAATGTTCTTTGCTAGCTAACCATGCAGATAGTTTGATACTTTGTTCTTTACGGATTTCAGCCGGCAACGTTACAATACTCATAAAGCTAGGAAAACGCAATAAATTAAAACTCATCACTGCTGTTTGTTTCCCCAATTTATCCCAATACTTTTCTCGTATCTCGAGCATCTTATCCATAAACTCTGTTAGACTAAACAAACTTAAACTATTGAGAGTCATCATAATGTGCAGACCTTTTAGATTACCGTGCTCTAACATATATTCTATATTAGCCAACCATGTGTCCCAATTTAATCCGTCACGTATGTATTCAGCATGAGGTCCTACACTTTCATTGCTGGTATAAAGTTGAAAGTTTTGCATCTTGTGGCTAACTGCGGCAAGACGTTCTATGAGCTGTTGTTTAGCACCCAAGTTACTGTTAACTGCTAGGCTAACTTTACATTCTGGGTGTCTATCCCACCAGTCCATTAATCGCCAAAAGTCTTGACTCATAGTTGCTTCACCTCCTGTGATGCGTAGTTCTTTTAAACTATATTGCAAGTCATTTGACCACCAATCCATAAATGCTTGCACATATGGGTTGCCTTCATTCTTAATGCCGTACGGCTGTGCCCATGATCCATCTTGGTGATAAGCACCTGCGCCATCACTGACTAGATTTTGATAAGCACCATTAGTTTTAATATCTTCCATCCATTTAGTACTGAAGCTAGGGTTACAGTAACTACACGCAAAGTTGCAATTAGCATCAAATGCTATCTCTAAAGTTTTTAAATCTACATCTTCTGTAGCACCATGTACTTCTGCGGCTTCTTTAAGTTCTGCATCTGTATAGATATTACTTTTATAAACTCTATCGCTGATCTTCTCTGGTCCAAGATCTTCGACCTTCCAACAATATTCACATTCAGTTGGACGCTCGCCAACAAGCATTTGTTTTCGTACAAGTTTTTTATACTCGGTATTGTGTAATGCTTTATAGCTACGACTAATTTCACTTAGTGGAATTTTATGTGCCGGTGGGTGATGACAACTGGCTGTTGTGCCGCTGCCTAACCATACTGTAGCATTATACCATTTTGCTCCGCAGAAACTCGGACTTATTGTATTAAGTACTTGATCTTTGTATTCTTTATATGATCTTTTTTTCATTTGTTCCATAAACTCTTTCTACTTGAATGTAATTCATTGCAATGTCCCCAATATTCTTTAATCTCTGGAAATGTTTCTACAATATCAGTACCTTTGCGCTTATCGTATTCTTTAAAAAATTCATAGAATATGGCACGTAATTCAATAGTACGTTCTGTACTGTTATCATTTTTACTGTATTCTATTAGTCTATTTAATTGATCAACTTCTTCTAGATAAAATCTACCAGATTTATGCGGACTAGTTGTTCTCATACGACTGTCAACAAATTCCGATATCTCTTGAAAATATTTCTTTTTAAATATATCAGGAATAATTTTAATTGTTTGATGTTCTGGCCACCGCAAATATGCAATCATGATAGGTATTCTATTATGCGAATCGTGTTCATTGTATGTTACACGTAATTTCCAAATGTCTGTTAAAAAGTCTTTAAAGCTAAACAAACTTAATCCATTAAAGGTAACCATAATATTTAAATCTACTTTTGTTTCGGTGAGTATTCTATTACAGTTAGCTAACCATTTATCATAGTCCATACCATAACGAATATAATTACATTGTTTGCCTGCGGCTTCTGCACTGGTAAAGATAGTTAAATCTTTAAGTTTACCATCTAGCAATTTAATTTTTTCAATTAACTTGTTTAGTAACTCATCGGGTGGTTGCATATTGGAATTAATGGCAATACTCAAATCGGGCCTAGGGTTTTCAATAATATAATCCAATACCTTCCAAGTATTTTTACTTAGTAACGGTTCGCCTCCGGTAATACGAAATACTTTTAATTTAGGATAAAGTTCTGGCCACCATTTCCAAAATGCATCGACATAAGGATTTTCTTCTCTAATAGGAATTGGTAATTTACCAACTTTTTCAATGTAACGTAGATCGCCTTGTCCATTTGGGTAAGGACCAAAGCGTTCGACTTCTTCCATCCATTTACTGCTAACGTCGGGAGTACAGTACATGCATTTGAAGTTACACGTATTTTCAAAACTAACTTCTAAGTAAGTAGGAATAATATTTCCATGGCTGCCGGCATCTACAATATCGTTTAGATTAGGAGTACTCCAAATATAATCAGTGCTTTTATACGTTCTGTCGCTGAAGTGGTCACCTTCTAAGTCTTCAACGTTCCAACAGTACTCACATTCAGGAGGACGTTCTCCACGCATCATTAATGCACGTTGATTCTTTTTGTGATTAGTATTATGTATAGCAGTAGGATTAGATAAAATTTCTTCTAAAGGAATTTTATGTTGTACAGGGTGGTGGCAACTATGTGTTTGACCTGTTTGTAAGTTAGTAGTGCTTTGCAACCACTTAGCAGTACACATTGATTTACTGTCAAAGTGCTCTTCTATGCCGGTCATGGTTTTAGCCATGTAATCAATAAAGTCTTGATTACGTGTTTTTTGAAGAGATCCGATCTCTTCTGATTCAGTATGAATTTGGTCTGTCATGTTAATTTATTGTATTATCTACTTGATTTTCTTTAACCATTGCGCCAAGACGAGGAGGGTTAATCCAGCTTTCTTTAAACATACGGCTACCATTTGGATCTAATTCTGCAACTTCTAATCCTAAATTAGTTCTCAATGCTTCCCCTAATTTGAATATTTCGTCTTGTAATTTTTTCTTATCATAGACCCATCCTGTGGCCAAACATTTTTCAGTAGTACCGGCGAACTGAGGTTGTACCGCATTTTTCCAAAATGCATCATGCCATTCAAAGTCACGAACTAATGTAAAATCAAAATCTTGTCTAGCAATATTTGACATATAGCAACCTAATCTAGTTCCATACATTGCCCACAGCCCGTTGTTAATATCAGAGCCAACACTAGCCCATACTAATAGTCTTTTATAGTTTCTATCGTGTACACGTTCTTTAAGTCTACGAGGATCAACAAGGCCGCCGCCTTCCAATGCTAGCTTAACACCTTCGCGAAAGCCTGCACGATATGCTTGATAAGCACTGGCATTATTATGCACATCACTGTAGACATTATTCATTTGATGATAATGAATGTCCCAGCAAAAATCTACTTGTGCCTTGGGATCATCTGCGGCTTCGTGTGTACGCATTTGTTCGACAACATGCTTGGGCCAAAGTTTAACTCCACCGTTGCCATATACTAATCCATTGACAGCATTTTTTCCAGCCCATGAAATAACGTCGTGTTTTGTTACTTTATCTAAGTTCAATTCAACTGTAAAAAACTCATCCCTAACAATGTTATCTGCATCTACTGTAATGAATCTATCTGTTTCGGCGGCGGCGGCGGCGGCTTTGTGTGCCGCATCAAAGCCTTTAACTCCATGTACACGTTTGGCCCATGGTGCTTTATTGAATAAATCTGCAAAATTTTTATCTGCGTTTGGTTCATCGTAACTTAAAAATACGATATCGAAACTATTAATAGGCGTTGTCATTTGAGTCCTCAATGTGTAAGTGAAAGCAATCAGAAGTTATCTTAACTTTTTTAGTGGTGCTAAGTTTAACTTCTAAATAATTATAATTATTAAATTGATCGCTGGATAATTTAATTGATCCTAGTATCTTAGTGGGATCGTATTCTGAATACGGGTATAGAGTAATATCTTTTTTTAATTTGAATGACGTTACATTTTGCATAGTACTTTGCAATTTTAACACATTTCCCTCTTGGTTGTAAAGTATATTTGGCTTATATGTTAAATTATTTTTAGTTTTTTTAGATGTTTTTCCGGTTGATATAATTTGATTATCATTGTAATAAACAAAACTTATTTTTTTCATTTCTTCTTCACTGTTTGGAAGCCATGGTGCTCGATATCTTATATTATGAGTTTGAAATAAATCTAATGTATCAACTGTTATTCTATCGTACAATCTAGAACGTTCATTTTTATCAATACAATAAATTTCAATAGCGTCAGGGAAATCAGCAAGATCTCTTTCTATAATTCGTTCTTCACCAAAATGCATTTTGAACATTTCATAATCAAATAAAACTTCTATGTTTTTAGCTATAACATCGCAATTGATATGAAAATAAGATTGTTCTTTTGTAGTAGCAAATTTGAAATCAAATTCTCCTTTATATACTTGCTTTGATTGATGTAGTTCAAACTTGCCGGTCTCTTTATTTTTTTTAATTACTATTTTAGATAACGGAATTTTATTATCTAAAATCTTAGCCGTCAACTGTGACGGATATACTATTTCTATTCTATTTCGTTTAATAGGAGTTTCAATTTTAACAGGAGAGATTGATATGATAGAATAAGTCAATCGATCGTATTCGACGTATACCTTTAGATCTTTTACGTCATCTCTTTTCTTAAGAACTGTTTTTTGTATGTCAAATTCTTCAACATCGTCAAACTCGTCTATTAAATCGGTATATTTCATCTATATTTTAAATTTGTTCTAGTTTCGTCGGTTAACCATGCATTAGATTCATATTTAACTAGTCCGTTCTGAATGAAGTTTTCAATTTTAAAATCGCCGGTTTCATTGACCCAATAAGTTAAAAACTCACTCCATCGTCTAGTCCAATTATTGTTAACATAATTATTTTCTTGTTTAGACAAATCTATACAATGGACAAAATCAAATGTTAATATTTTCTTATCAGTGATAGACTGCATAAATGATAAAATCCAACTCGGCCAAATATATTTTGGAAATGTAGGCATACTATTTTCTGTGTCGGCAAAGAAATCTATATAGTCATGTTGATTATAATTTGCACATAGGATAATTGCTAGACCAAATATATAATCACACCCGTTGTCTTTATTAAAGAAGATTGCATTGGGTATACTACTAATATCAAAACTCTTAACTTCAGTTTGTCCTGTCACATACAATGTGGGATCAATAATAGTTCCATTAAATGAATAACGATTTCTAGGAAGTATGATGGCATCAAAACCCCGCAGATTTTCCCAAATATCTATATTAAATGACGTTAGTAACTGATCAGGAAGGAATGCTATTGTCTTGGTGTAAGGGCTTGCTAGCAACGATTTAAAATATAATACTGTGGGATTTTCTTCCTCGACAACTATTATATCGTTTGCTTCTATAAATTTTAAACTTTTATCATTAACAACTACTGCCACCGACCTAGTAGGATCTATTTTTTTAATAGATTCAATTAAAAGATCGACTTCAAGTGTATTTTCTTCTGTGCCGTTAATTATCAAATAACCTTCACTCATAGATTAGTTCCTTAATTTTGTCATAATGTCTAAGTATAGCAAGTTTATTCATTACATGAATATTTTCATTTTTGACTCTGCTACAAATATTTTTCCATAATTCTTTAGGATTAGGACATAGTAACACATAATCATTAAGACTATTGAATTCTACAATGTCATCTATCTGTTCACTAAATCTCATTGTTTTTCCAGGCAACTCTACAACAACATTGTCAACACTATGTCCATTTAATATATGTGCCGCAATACTTGCCGCATAGTCTGTTCTAAATAAGACTCCGGGAAATTTATACAGCCATTTATAATATTGATAATTCTCTTTGACGTGTTCCCATATGCCAAAAAATAGTCTTGCAACTTCGCTGTCACTACGCCAATAAACTACTGTACTCCACCACATGTCGATGCCATCAGGATGAAGCTTTTGTTCCCATATGCGAGGTTTATAATTTCTAACACTAGTAGCATCTTTGTACATTGCTAGTTCATAGTCTGTGTCAAATATAACATCTAAACTATCGTTGCCGACAATATAGTCAACGTCAATCATTAGTGTTTGATTGTACGGACTTTTTTGATAGATACTGTGTTTATTTTTATTATTGAACTGCGTAGAGAATTCTGTCCACGGACTATCTCTATGCATCCTTGTATTACGTTCGTGTTCTATTTTTTCAACAATTATATGATCAAACGTAACAGCGAATTGTTCAGGAGTTAATTCTTTTTGCAAAGATTCGAAGGTATTAATGTCAGTTAACAATGTAACATGATTATTTTTCATGTGGCGTTTTACATTTGAGGCAGCAATTATTGCTAATTTTTCATAGTCAATTTTACCATTGTTATAAGCAATTAGTAACACGCCTCTGTCAAACTTAGACATTTAATCCAACCAATCCTTTTGTAGTTCTTTGTTTTTTAATTTTTTCATGATCATTGTAATATTCATTTAGTGCTTCTGCGTATGCGCTGAATAATTTAGAATGAAAATCTGCAAGAGCAGTTATTAGTATGGGGTTTTCGTTGTCATCAATGAACACAAATTGTTCAATGTTTTTATCTAATAAGTGTTGAACAAAATTAATTAGTTCAAGGGTCGCTGTGAACATTGAATTTGAATACCCAATGGTTAACATTGTATTCATTCGTTGTTTTAGGTTTAATTTTTGATTGTTTAAAGTTAAGCGGTAGTTGGAGAATTCCAATGCCTCTTTTAGTTTGTCATCCATTTTGACTCCATTATATACTAGTATAATGTATTTATAACAGCAAAATGAAATATTTTAAGGAGTTGTTACTGAACCAGAATAACGTGGTTGAGTGATAGAGAATGTTGCGCTTCCACTAGATTTTGTCGTAGCTTTATTGCTTTCAATATGCAATGTATGCGTTCCATTTACTGCAGATGTATCTGCGCTGTGTAGTACTACTTTTAATATCAATTGAACTGGACCGGTTATATAGCTACTATTTGTAGCAACAATTGATCCGTATACTTTAATATTTCTTCTGCCACCACCGTCGTATCCATAGCCGTATCCATAGCCATAGCCGTATCCATAGCCGTATCCATAACTACCGCCATTGCCGTATCCATAACTACCGCCATTGCCGTATCCATAGCCGTATCCATAGCCGTATCCGTATCCGCCTCCGCCTCCGCCTCCGCAATTCAATAATAATTGTTCATTTGTATTTAGGTCTCTAAAGCCTTTGTTTTCACTGATAAGGTTAGCAGTTGTTGATATCGTGTTAGTTAATTTTAAACTAACAACGCCAAATCTAGCATATAATGATTGCCATTGAGCAGACACACCCGATCCTGTACCAATTAAACTTAAATTAATAGAACTATCACTGTTAAAGAAATATCTAGCTTTATCGTAATTGTCAAATTGTAAAGTTACTGTATATGATAAATCTGAATTCCAAGTAGAACTTCTAACAATAGAACCTAATGTAGATACTGCTCGTTGTCCAGTAGCAGACATATTATGTCTAGTATCTACGTCTGATGCAACAGTTTCAATATCGTTCCAAATTGCCGCTGTAATTTTTTGTCCGTTAATGACCCTATCTAGTTCGTAGGCACTACCAGTATGTTCGGCACCCAAATTAATTCTATCAACTAATTCATTTACTATAGAAGAAGTAATTCTAACACCACGACTCACCGAAGTTGCAGAAGTGTTACCCCAACCATATGCCTGTCTTATTTTATCGCTTAAAATTGTTCTAGGAATACTTCCAGGATAAATGTCGGCGAATACTTTGTTGGTATTATTAACCAACACATTATAGTCACTGGCTGTGATTAGTTGACCTTTTGCTGCCAATTTATCTTACTCCGACCGCAACTTCTACTGTGCTAATTCCATCGCTGATTTTATCGTCTAATGCTCTGCCAATAATGTTAATTGGATTATATTCGTTTGTTGCCATACCAACGCCCTCGACTTCACTAGATACTATACGTTGTCCTTTACGCACTGATCCTTTTACTAAACATGGTACACGACCTTTAAGCGCCACAGGGTAAGCATTTTCTTGCATTTTCATTTTGCTGTTTAGCAAGAATCCAGGAGCTGTTGATATAATACCAAATACTTCTTCGTCGTAGGCTTTAATTGTTTTTGTAATTTCCATTTCGCCACCGAGACGTACAATGTTACCAGGAACAAGTTCTACATCACTTCTGTATATTTCTGCCATGTCAGCAAATTCTGCTTCCATAGCACGACCGCGAATTTTAAAGTTACCATATTCAGAACCTGCATCCTGGCCGTCATTCATGTTAATACCACAACCAATCGTTGGAAATCTGCTTGCCCACGAATAGTCTGAGTGCGGAGTATAAGTTGCGGCTTCACTGCTGATAATAGCAACGATTGTGCCTGTAGTTGCAGTTAAAGATGAACCTACATGTATTTTCATAGCACGGTGAAATATTCCTGAAGTATCTTTAATTAATGCGGTACTAAATCCTTCAACCGGACCGCCAATTAAATCTGTGCCGCCGATTGGGTTCCATTTAACACCATCAAATACGTAGATAACTCGTGAATTGCTGTTC
>Ga0102828_1000067_pt1 | contig 18499 bp, 20 predicted proteins | sample ColrivemetaGS541_FD_78196 | JGI IMG/M metagenome (GOLD analysis project Ga0102828, IMG submission 78196) | Estuarine microbial communities from the Columbia River estuary - Freshwater metaG S.541 | ecosystem: Environmental > Aquatic > Marine > Intertidal zone > Estuary | place: USA: Columbia...
AAGGTATTAGAAATTGGCTCTCTTGACATCAATGGCTCTATTCGTACCTTTTTTGATACTACTAGCTATATTGGCGTGGACGTTGGAGAGGGTCGTGGAGTTGACGTTGTAGCCAGGGGAGAGGAGCTAGTATTTCCTGAAAGCTATTTCGATGTAGTGGCAAGCTGTGAATGTTTTGAGCATAATGAACAATGGGTTAAAACCTTTGAGAATATGGTCAGAATGGCTAACGGATTAGTATTTTTTAGTTGCGCTACTACTGGGAGGCCTGAGCATGGAACCAGCAGGACTAGCAGGGCTGACAATCCTTTTCTTGGCGATTATTATCTTAACTTAACAGAGCAAGACTTTAGAGATAAATGCGATTTAAGCAAGTTTGAGCAATACGAATTCTCGACTAATGACTCACCTGCTGATCTTTACTTCTGGGGCTTATGCAAGCAATCGTGATATGTAGTACAGGGAATGTTGGCTTGACGGTACTGGTAACTGCTTTAGAGGTCTATGCGCCTCACATACCAGTGTACATAAGCTGCAATACGCCTAAATGTTTCGGCAAGCACATAAAGATGATTCCGAACATGGAGTCTAACTTTGGTGATGCCTACAATGTAGCTACAGATTACGTGTTTGCTCAGGGATATGATTCTGTAATTCTGGCTAATGATGACGTAGTGCCTACACCTAGCACTATTACTAAAATGGCAGTAGATTGGGATTTGCTCAAGAACGCAGGGTATAAGGTTGGCTTCTTGGGTACTAGGTCTGACTTTGTATTGCCTGAGCAAAATATACGTTATCCTATTGTCGATGATGATTTTGTAGGTTTACGCTATCGCAGCGAGGGATTTATAAAGAAGGCACAAACTATTGCGCCTATCTTTGCGTCAGTCTCTAAAGAGGCATGGAAAGCAGCTAAGTTTCCAAGCGTAAACTGGTATTCTGATAACATTATCTGCGATGACATGACTAAGGCTGGATTCACGCATTGGGTGAGTAGAGGCTATGTGCATCACGCAGGCAGCCAGACAGTAGGCGATGACTTTGCCAAATGTCATGAGGATAGTAGGGCATGGATACGGCAGAATAGGCCGGATGTATACGATACGTATTACTAAGCATGACACCTGAAAGGTAATGCAAAAATGGAAACAGAAATCACCAAAGTGCAGGAAGATGCACGAATAGCTAATCTTACTAACATGGGTAAGGGTAGGACTAAGGGAGTACCTAACAAGAGTACGCAGATAGTTAGGGAAGCTATTGCTAATCTACTAGAGCGCAATGCTCCGAACATGGATAGATGGCTTAATGAAGTAGCGCAAGAAGACCCGTATAAGGCACTAGACTTGATGAACAAGCTCAGTGAGTACCATATACCTAAACTGGCTAGGACAGAGGTAACAGGCGCAGATGGTGGAGCGCAACAACACGTGGTCACATGGCAGAAATAGTAATCCCGTATCAGCCTAGAGAGCCTCAGCTACAGATGCACGAGGCAATGGATGGCACTAGATTCGCTGTAGTTGTAGCCCATCGTCGCATGGGTAAGACTGTAGCGGCCATTAACCACTTGATTAAGTCTGCTGTGGAGTGCGATAAGGATGAGCCTAGGTTCGCTTACATTGCGCCTACTTACGGCCAGGCTAAACGAGTAGCTTGGGATTACCTAACCAAATTCACAAGGCCACTAAATGCAACTCACAACATTTCTGAACTCCGGGCTGACTTCTGGGGACGCCGCATTAGTCTTTATGGTAGCGACAATCCTGATAGCTTGCGTGGTCAGTACTTCGATGGAGTTATTCTTGATGAGATCGGAGACCAAGACCCGAAGATATGGAATGAGATTATCCGTCCAGCTCTTGCTGATCGTCTTGGCTGGTGTATGTTCGTGGGTACTCCTAAGGGGCGAAACCACTTTGCTGACCTAAGAGATAGGGCTGACAGTGCTGATGATTGGAAGCTGCTAGAGTTTAAAGCCAGCGAGACTAAGATTCTGCCTGAGTCTGAGCTTGATTCTGCCCGTAAAGAGATGGGCGACGACAAGTATAACCAAGAGTTTGAATGTTCATTTAACGCGGCTGTTGAGGGTAGCTACTATGGTCAGATCATCAATACTATCGAGGAAAAAGGCCATGTCACCCGTATTGAGCGCGATGATCTTTGTCGCTCTTTTGTTGCTTGGGACTTGGGTATGGGCGATTCTACTTGTCTGTGGGTGGCTCAATTGGTTGGCAAAGAGGTGCGGCTTATTGACTGCGTCGAGAACCACGGACAAGGTTTGGATTGGTATGTACGCTGGCTGCAAGACAATGACTATGCGCGGTGGGAGCAGTTCTTACCGCATGACGTTGAGGTTAGGGAACTTGGAACGGGAAGGTCTCGCAAAGAAGTACTCATGGAGGCAGGACTGAATATAACTGTTGCGCCTAGATTGTCTGTTGCTGACGGTATCCAGGCTGTTAGGCGCTTGCTTCCGAGATGCTGGTTTGACCCAAAGACTAAGCCTGGCCTTGATGCTTTACGCAACTACAGGCGTGAGCATGACGAAAAACGTAACGTATTCTACGAAAAGCCTTTGCATGATTGGGCATCACACTACGCAGATAGCTTTAGATACCTAGCGATTTCGCTTGACGAAGGTACTGATTCGTGGTCGTCAAAGTTGCCAAATAACGTGCAATGGGTTGTATAATTGGAAAAATTCTAGGGGTAGCTTATGCAGTCAGAAGAAATTAAAGCAATTGTCGAGGCAGAGATTGATAACTCCATTGGCTTTATTGACTCTGAGACTACAGACCAGCGTCAAAAGGCGCTTGAATACTACCTGCGTGACCCGTATGGCAATGAGCAAGAAGGTCGCAGCCAGATCGTTACAGGTGAGGTCGCTGAAGCTATTGACGGCGCTTTACCGCAGTTGATCCGTGTATTCACCACGACAGAAGATATTGTCTTATTTGAGCCACAATCTGCTGGCGACGAGGATGCTGCTAAACAGGCAACTCAGTACTGTAACTGGGTATTCTATCGGGATAATCCTGGCTTCCTGATTCTGCACAATTGGTTTAAAGACGCGCTGCTGCAAAAGACCGGCGTGGTTAAGGCTTACTGGGATGCTAGTGAGGACATCACTAAAGAGTCGTACAAAAACCTTACAGATGATGAACTTGCTTTATTGCTATCAGACGAGTCGCTAGAGATCGTTAAGCAGAAGTCTGAGGTTGTTGACATGTCCGGCATGCCTATCATGCTGCACAATGTGACGATCAAGAAGGTCAAGAACAAAGGTCAGGTCGTCATTGAGAACGTACCACCTGAAGAATTCCTAATAAGCAAGAACGCTAAAACTATTGCAGATAGTCCATTCACAGCGCATCGTCGTCTAGTACCACGGTCTGAGATGATTGAGATGGGTTACGATAAAGACATCATTGATAACCTGCCTACTTACGATGACCTGACATTTTCTCCTGAACGCATTGCTCGATTTGACCAAGGTGAACAGCCAGATGACGAGAGCCTTGACCCGTCAATGCAGCGTCTTGAGGTGTATGAATGCTATATCTACCTAGATGTTAATGATGATGGCATTGCAGAGCTGCGTCGCATTGTCTACTGCGGTAGTGAGCTTCTTAGCGACGAAGAAACAGATGTAACGCCATTCCATGCTATCTGCCCTATTCCTATTCCTCACAAGTTCTTTGGTCAGTCACTTGCTGACCGTACTATGGACATTCAACTAATCAAGTCTACGGTTACCCGTCAGATGCTTGATAACATTTATTTAACAAACAATGCTCGAATGGGTGCGGTTGATGGCCAGGTAAACATTGATGATCTGCTAAACGCTACGCCTGGCGGTGTGATTCGTATGAAGAATCCTAATGCTATCGTGCCGATTCAAGTGCCTAGCGTTACGGCTCAAGCCTTCCCAATTCTGGAATACATGGACAGCGTACAAGCCAAGCGTACAGGTGTATCTGACGCTCAACAGGGTTTGAATCCTGACATCCTGAGCAATGTAACGGCTGCTGCGGTAGCTGCAATGACACAGGCCAGCACTGGCAAGCTAGAGCTGATTGCCCGTATCTTTGCTGAAACAGGTGTTAAGTCGCTGTTCCAGGGGATTCTTGGCCTAGTCGGTAAGTATCAAGACAAACCACGGATGCTGCGTATTGCTGGCAAGTATGTGCCGTTTGACCCGCGTAGTTGGGCTAACCAGTTTGACGTATCTATTAATGTTGGCCTTGGCTCTGGTAATCGTGAGCAGCAATTGGCTATGTTGCAGATGGTGCTACAAAAGCAAGAGCAGATATTGCAGCAGTATGGCCCAGGCAATCCATTGGTGACGGTTGGTCAGTACCGCAACACGTTAGCTAAGTTCATTGAGGCCGCTGGCTTTAAGGATGCTGACCAGTTCATGAACCAGATCACGCCTGAGATTGAGGCGCAACTGGCTGCACCTAAGCCTCCACCACCTGATTCACAAGCTGAGTTCGCTAAAATGATGGCGCAGGTTGAGCAGGAAAAAGCACAGGTAGCCCGTGAGAAAACGCAGGCTATGTCGCAGATTGATGCGGCTAAGTTGCAGCTAGACCGTCAAAACCTTGAGGCCAGCTATGCTCAGAAGGGCGTTGAGATGGCTATGAAGAACCAGAAAGACCAGCAAGAACTCAAGCTGAAAGAGGCTGAGTTAGCTGTTAAGCAATTGCAGGCTGTATTGGCGATGGACATTGCTGACGAAGATAGCCGGACACGTCAAGCTGATATTGTTCTTAAAGCAATTAAAGAGATTGGGAACATTACACGATGAACAAAGCAGACTGGGCTAATAACCTGACACTTGATCCTAACTGGCAGGAATTGATGTCAGAGCTGAGATCGGTAGAGTTAGCTAAGTTTACTAATAGCGACTATCACGATGTAGAGGCTAGAGAGCAGGCTTACATTCGATTGAGAACGCTAGAGAGTATTACTGACTACTTGGAAGGCTTGAAGGCTCAGAAAGCCATTGACAAGAAGCGTTGGAAGATTCTGTAGTCTGACATGGCAGTTCCATGTAAAATTAAGGAAATAACAACATGAGCGAAACGACTAGCGCGACACCTGAATCAGGTAGCGGAGAGTTGACAGTAAACGAAGCGGCTAACGCTTTCATGGGTTTAATGGGTAGTGACGAAGGCTCCGACGAAGGACAACCAGAAGCACAGGCTCAATCCGATGAGGACGAAAGCGAAGAACCAGAGGAAGAATCTAGCGATGATTCTGAAGGTGAAGAACAAGAAGATAGCGAACAAGAAGAACAGGAACGTACCTACCGTGTGAAGGCTGCCGGTGAAGAAAAGGACGTTACCCTCGACGAGCTTGTTAAGAATTATCAACTTGGCGCTGACTATACGAAAAAATCGCAGGCTGTAGCTGAAGAACGCAAGGTTGTTCAGGCCGAATACCAGGCGATTCAAGAGGCGAAGCAACTGAGAGATCAGTATGCACAGCGACTCCAGGTGATTGAGCAGATGCTTTCACGTGGGGAAGAACCAGAGAATCTTGACTACTTGAAGGAGACCGATCCAATCGGTTACGCCGTTAAGGTAGCGGAACTCTCACAAAAGGAAAAACAAATTGCTCAGGTACGTGCAGAACAAGCACGAATCAATGCCCAGCAAGAGCAAGATAGGCAGCAGTGGATGTCTAACTTAGTCCGGCAGGAATCGGAAAAGTTAGCAACAGCGCTACCTGATTATGTTGATCCTGAAAAGGGTGAGTCACTGAGAAAGTCAGTGCGCTCATACGGTAAAGAGTTAGGGTTTTCAGATGAGGAATTGGCAAGCGTTGTTGATTCTCGTCACGTTATTACGTTATACAAGGCTATGCAGTACGACAAGCTACAAGCGTCGAAGCCTGCTATCAATAAGAAACTAGCTGAAGCACCGAAGGTTATGAAGTCGGGAGTCTCGCAGTCTCGCGATACCAATAACGAGCAGTATAAGAAACAGAAAGCTAAAGCTAGGTCTACCGGAAGGGTAGCTGACGCTGCGGCACTATTTGAACGATTTATTTAAAGGAAATTATCATGCCTACATATCAAACATTTACCGCTATCGGTATGCGCGAGGACTTGTCCGACATCATCTATAACATCTCGCCTACTGAGACCCCAATCATGTCGTCGATTGGTCGCACCAAAGCTACCGCTGTTTATCATGAGTGGCAGACTGACTCGCTGGCTGCTGCTACCACTGCTAATGCAGCAGTCGAGGGTGCAGATGCAACGTCTGCAACGATGGCTCCTACGACCCGCGTTGGTAACTATACGCAGATCGTGCAAAAGACTGTCCAAGTTTCCGGCACTCTGGAGACTGTCAACAAAGCAGGCCGTAAGTCTGAAAAGGCTTATCAACTGTCGAAGGCTTCGCAAGAACTGAAGCGTGATCTGGAAACCATCATCACTGCTAACCAAGGCAAGTCGGCTGGTACGTCTACGGTTGCTCGCACCATGGGTTCGCTGCTGTCGTGGATCAAGTCTAACTCGTCGCAAGGTAGTGGCGGTTCGGCTCCTTTGGTATCAGGTACTTCGACCCGTACTGATGGTACGCAGCGTACTGCTACTGAAGCACTGCTCAAGACTGTTATCGCTTCGATCTTTGACGCGGGTGGCAATCCTAAAGCTGTGTTCGTTGGCTCGGCTGGTAAGCAGAAGATGTCTACGTTTGCAGGTATCGCTGTCAACCGTTATCAGATCACCAAGCCTGAAGCTGGCGTGATTATCGGTGCTGCTGACATTTATCAGTCGGACTTCGGTCAACTGTCTATCGTGCCTGATCGTTTCATGCGTACCCGCGATATGCTGATCCTTGATCCTGAGTACGCTGCTATGGCTTTCCTGCGCCCATTCATGACGAATGAACTGGCTAAGGCTGGCGATAGCGACAAGACTCAGATTCTTGCTGAAGTCACGCTGGAAGTGAAGAACGAGGCTGCTCACGGTATCGTGGCTGACTTGGACTTCTCGCTGTAATGAAACTAGCCCCTGACTTCGGTTGGGGGCTTTTTATAAAGACCAATGACAAACTTTAGACATCAAAAAGTTCATGCAGATGGTGATGGCGGTATTATCATCGAGACTAACCAAGACATTAGCGATATTCTCGCTAGGAACAAGGTACTCCAAGAGGTAGATAAGGCTAGGACAGGCGCAACAGATGACTTGCATTTGATTGGTTCCATACCGTTTACAGCGATTGATAAGCTAAACGAGATGGGGATTATGCGAGGATTTGCGATTATGGATGACAAGGCATTTAGAAGTTGGCTTAATCATCCTGACCAAGCTGGTTTAAAAATCTATCGGGGGACTGTATGAGAGTTGGCGTTTGTGTACCATGTCGTGACGAAGTACACACAGGTTTTGCGTTTGATTTTGCCCGTATGTGCGCCCATGATGCTTCAGTTAGGTGCAAGGACGGTAAGGGCGGTTTAAGCCTTTATACGATGCCTGGCACGTTGATATTTGACCAGCGTGAAAAGTTGGCGCAGGTGGCTTTAAAAGAGGGTTGTGACGCTGTTCTGTTTATTGATAGCGACATGAGGTTCCCACATGATTTGATTACGATTATGTTGAGCCGAGAGGTTGACATAGTTGGTGTGAACGCAGTGACAAGACGTAGACCATCATTCCCTACCGCTAAGTTATTGGTTAAGAGTGAAGATGAGAAGGGTATCCGACATCATTGGTCTAATGTTGATTCACGCGGCAAAGAAGGTATTGAGGTCGTTACTGCTGTTGGATTTGGTGCGGTACTGATCCGTAAGAAAGTATTTGAAACACTGACAGCGCCGTGGTTTGACGCTGGATGGGGGCCAACAGGCGTTGTGGGTGAAGATGTGTTCTTCTGTGTAAAGGCTGGCGATGCAGGTATTGATACCTATGTTGACCATGAGCTTTCAATGCACATTAAACACATTGGCACACATGAATATAGTTGGGATGACGTGGATGATAAAGCCTTGAGGGGCGATAATGGCACTAACTAGCTATTCTGACTTAACTAGCACCATCTCCAGCTATCTAGCTCGCAGTGACTTAGATAGCATTATCCCCACGTTTATCTCTTTGGCAGAGCAGCGCCTACGTAGAGAGTTGCGTATTCGGCAAATGCTAGTGATTGCCCAGGCTACTACTACAGGCGGCGATTCTACTGTCGGCTTGCCTAGTGATTACTTAGAGATGCGCGATATTCATATTGCTGCTAATCCTAATGGCACGCTTGTTTACGATACGCCTAACCTGTTTTATAAAAAAACTATCTCAACAGAATCAGGCCAGCCTAAGCGTTACACGGTACTAGCTTCTGAGTTGCAATTGGGGCCAATCCCTGACGGTGCTTATGTCTTGCAAATGCTGTACTACGCACAACCTGCTTTTCTAAGCTCTGTGAATCCTAGCAATGTCTTTATGGCTAACTGTCCTGACGCTTTGCTCTATGCTGCGTTAGGCGAGGCAGAACCGTATCTAATGAATGATGTGCGACTACAGACATGGGGTACGTTGTACGAGAGAGCTATTGCAGCTATTAACGTCGCAGATGATTCTGGTGAGTATAGCGGTCAACCCATGTCCATGTCTTTTAACTAGGGATTATTATGGCTGAGATGTCTAACTATCTGGAAAATGCGCTCATCAACGGAACACTGCGAAACACAGCGTACACACCAGTAGCAACTGTTTACGTTGGTTTATATACCAGCGACCCGACTGACGCTAACACTGGCACAGAAGTATCAGGTGCATCGTATGCGCGAGTATCTGCTACCTTTGGCGCTCCTAGTGGTGGTGCATCAAGCAATACGGCAGCTATTGAGTTTGCCCAGGCTACTACTGAGTGGGGTACTGTTGGCTGGATTGGTATCTTGGATGCGTCAACATCAGGAAACCTTCTTTACCATTCACCATTGGACGCTGCAAAGCTAATCGAGATTGGCGATGTATTTAAGATTGGTATCGGCAACCTTACAGTTACGTTTGCATAATGGCTGACATCTGCGGCCCATTCACGCTTGAGGACTTAGACCAATTTGGTACGCTTGATAGCTTGCCATTTTCTCTAGATAGTAGCGTATGGGAAAGCACTACTACTTGCATTATGTTTTTTGCAAGCGACATTAGCAATACTGCTACTGTTACGGCTTTGGGCGGCATGAATGTTGATGGCTCTGGCAGCATAGAGGCAAACGCTACGGTGTCGGCTAACTCTTTAAGAATACGGAATGGCGTTGCAGATGTTGATGCGATTAGCTCGATCATCATCAAGGGCTATATCTATGGCGAAGAATGGGCAGACGTAACAGAAGATTCAAATGTTTGGAGTATTGTTTCTGCTAATAGCAATACATGGACTAACGTACCTGCTGGAACTAATACATGGCTAAGACAAAACTAGCATTTGGTGAGTGGCTGCCAGACCAGCCTGGCATTACAGGTGCGTTGACTGACGCTAATAACTGTATTCCTGTGGCTACTGGCTACGCTCCGTTAGGTGCTGAAGCAGAATATAGTACTGCTGCTGGTCAAACTCTTGTGACTACCTTTGCCGGTAAGTTTGCTGGATTGTCTACGTTGTTTGCTGGTGGCGCTACCAATCTGTTTAAGTATGATAGTGGTGATAGAGGTCTTGATGCTTTAACAACCACAGGCTACTCAACCACTTTGTTTTGGGATGTTACGCAGTTTGGCTCTGAGATGATTGTAGCTAATGGAATTGAGAAGCTACAGGCTTATACATTAAATGCTATGAGCGAGACATTTAGTAACTTATCTGCTGACGCTCCTACTGCTAAGTATGTAACGGTAGTGCGAGACTTTGTAGTGGCGGCTAATGTTATAACTGAAGAAAACAAGGTTTACTGGTCTGACATTAACGACGAGACTAACTGGACACCTAGCGCAACAAGCCAGGCTGACAGTCAAGTAATCGCAGATGGCGGTGACATTAAAGGTTTAACGGGTGGTGAGTATGGATTAGTGCTGCTTGAAAAAGCCATCTTCCGTATGTCCTATATAGGTAGCCCGTTGTTTTTCCAATTTGACGCTCTTTCGCGCAGTTTAGGCTGTATTTCTAGCGGTAGTGTGACTCAATACAACGGTTTGACGTACTTTTTAGCCACAGATGGCTTCTATGTGTGCGATGGTCAGACGGTTAAGTCGATTAGCGCAGGGAAGATAGACCGTTGGTTCTTTGACATTGCTAATACAGGTCAACTTGACCAAATGTCTAGCACTGTTGACCCAGTTAAACGGTTAATTGTCTGGTCATTCAAGGATAATTTCGCTAATACCAATGTTTTAATCTATAGCATTGACTTCGGTAAGTGGTCGCATGGTGATACTACTGCTGACGCTATCTCTATCGTCATTACTCCCGCGGTAACTCTTGAAGGCTTAGACCTTTTCAGCTCCAGCATTGATGCTTTGACTGTATCGTTGGATGATCGTCAATGGGATGGCGGTCAATCGTTGTTTGCTGGTGTGCAAGGGCAAAAGATTATTACGTTTGGCGGCACTAACAAGCAATGCTCTATTGTTACTAACGATATTGATAACGGTAGGTCTGTGATTACCGCTGTTAGACCGATTATTGACAATGGAACGGCTGACATCTCAATCTGCAATAGAAACCTGCTAGGAGACCCTATTGCCTTCACCACTGCTGTTAGTACGGATAGCGAAGGAAAAGCCTCTATGCGCGTTCCTGGTCGTTATATGAGGGTAAAGGCATCACCTGTTGGTAATGCGTGGGATACCGCTGTAGGTATGGAAGTTGATATTGTTACGCAAGGTCTGAGATGACACAGTTTCGTACATTACCGCCGTTTGGTGGAGATCAGCGAGCTGTCGCAGAGGTGGTGCGTGGCATCATGGATGGCAAGACTAATAATGTTGGTTACTTTACAACTGCTACAACTGCTACAACTACTACGTTAAACAATGAGCGCATAGGTTATGACTCTGCCATTATATTTACTCCAATGAACGATAAGGCAGCTCAAGAAATGGCTAAATTATGGGTAGGCACACGATCTCAAGGTAGTGCAATTATTAATCACCAAAGCAATGCCCATGTTTGTGAATTTATGTACATCATTGTTGGCTAATGGAAACTAAATACATTACTCCGCAAGAGTTAAGGTCGTGGTGGCCTTCCGTTAGACCAGGACTAGAGAATGTTAAGACGAAAAGCCCTGAAGATTGGATTGTTGAGGATGTATATGTAGATTGCTATAACGGCAGATCGATGCTTTGGGCGTTGATTGATAACAGTAGAGTTATAGGTTATTGGGTATTGCAGCCAGATGGCAATAAATTGCACGTTTGGGCTGGTTGGTCGTTAGAAAATAGACATGATAACCTTGAAAATGGATTAAAATACATAAAAGAGGTTGCGCGTCAAGGTGGAGCGAAATACATAACATTTTCTAGTCATCGAAAAGGCTGGATTAAGAGGGCAAAGAGTCTTGGATTTAGCCCTAGAACATGGATAAGTGAGGTTTGATATGGCTGGTGGATCACAAGGTTCTACATTTACTCCTACTGAGACAACTCTTGATCCTACGCTGCGTCCTTACGTTGACACGGCGCTGAGTGAGGCAGAGAGACTCCGACAAGCTGGTGGCCCTGCTTACTATGGTGGTGAAACCTACGTTAAGCCTAGCGCACAAACGCAGACAGCGTTGTTTCTAGCGCAGCAACGCGCAGGTCAAGGTAGCCCATTACTCAAAGGCGCTCAAAGCACTGTACAAGGTCTAATGGGTACTCAAAGCCCATATGAATCACAGTATGCTAGTAGGGCTGGTCAGACTAGCCAATACGGTTCAGCATTTGATGCTTTAGCTGGTCAAACTAGCAAGTATGGCTCTGTGTTTGATCAGATTGGTCAGGCTGAAAGCCCGTATCAGCAGCAATTCTCAAACATGGCTCAAAACGCCTACGTTGATCCTAATCAATCCTTTTATCAAGGGATGCGTGGCGGTGCAATGCAGAATGAGGCATTAGCTGGCACTCGCGCAACGTCACAAGGCGCTTATCTTGGCGGTAGTCCGTACCTTGAAGGTGCATTAGGCCAGGCTAACCGTTTAACGGCAGAATCGTTGCAAGAAGGCATCCGTGGTCTGCAAAGCAAGACATCATTAGCAGGTCGCTATGGCTCTGGTGCAGAGCAACAATTGGCTGGCAAGATGACTGACTCTGCGGCTCGTGCTTTGGCTGAACAGAATCAACAAGCCTACCTGCAAAACTACCAACAAGAGCGTGGTCTGCAAGAACAAGCACTGCAATCTCTCGGCGGTCTATCGCAACAAAGCTTTGTCAATCAACTCACAGGCGCTCAAGGTCTTGGTACTGCGGCACAGCAAGCCTACGCTAACCAGATGGGTGCTACACAAGCGGCTCAAGGTGTTTACGGTGCTGATCTTGCTAATCGCATGGCTGCGGCTCAAGCAGGTCAAAACGTGTACCAGCAAGACTTTGCAAACCAAATGGGTGCAACTCAAGCAGGTCAGAATGTGTACCAGAGCGACTATGCTAATCAAATGGCTGCACTGGCTGGCGCTCAAGGCGTAAGAGGCGAAGATATAGCTACACGTATGCAAGCTGCTGGCATGGCTCCTGGCCTTGCTGCTGCTGACTATGCTGATCTTGATAGATTGATGGCTGTTGGTCAGGCTCAAGAAGGCTACACAGCGGCTCAACAGGCTGCTGATAAAGCTCGCTACGATTACACAGCGCAGTTACCGTATCAAACGTTGCAAAACTATGGTGCATTTATTACTGGCTTACCGCGTGGTGGTATCACTAAAGAATACGTTGCTCCACAAACAGAAGCAGAAAAAGCTGCTGCTGCTGCTCAAAATACAGATATGCAAGGCCGTAGCTACTCAGATTACATTCGCAAATAAGGAATATTATGGCTGATCCAATTACACTAGCTGCTGTCGGTTCTGCAATGAGCGCTCCTGCTGCCGTTGCTGCTGCGACTCCTTTCACTATGGGTGCTATGGGTGCTGCTGGTGCTGCGGGTGCTGCTGGCGCTACTACTGCGGCTATGGGTGCTGGCGCTGGTGCGCTTGGAACTATGGGAGCAATTGGTGCTAATCCACTAATTACAGCAGGAACTAATGCTGCACTAGCTGGAAATAGTTTGCTAGGCGCAGCTGGTAATGCTGCTGCTAATCAGGCTGCAACAATTATTCCTACTCAAGCGTTCCCTGCTGCTTTGTCATCAGCTAATCCTGCATTTGTTGGGCCACAGACATTTATGGGGCCACAAGCGCCTACATTTATGCAGTCTGCTATTAATACAGGGCAAAACATTCAAGGATTGATGTCTGAGAATCCTGCATTAACTAGCGTGGCTAAACGAGCTGCTGGTGGGATGATGCAGCCACCACCACCACCACAAGTATTGCAAGCACCACCAATTCAAAGCGGTCAATTCGCTCCTGTAGACTTTATGAGCTTACTTAGCCAAAAGCCACCACAGATGCAGCGTCGCACTTCATTGTTAGGATAATTATGGCAACTCAACAAGAACTTGATGAGCTTTACAATGCTTTCCCATCGTCAAAGCCTACAGGGTTGACTGGATTTGCTCAGAATATCTTTGGCGCGGTTCCTACTTACTACGAGGGATTGCTTGGCCCTGCTGAGACACAAGCACTGCAAAAGAGATCAACTAATCAAGGCTTGTTAGGCGCTGCTATCGGCTTACTAGGCGGCATGGGTACTCGTGGCACTACTGCTGCACAAAACATTGCTGGCGCTCTTGGTAGTGGTATGCAAGCCTCACAGGGTGCTATTCAGCAAGGTCTGACTAACTATCAGATGCAGCAACAATTAGCACAAACTAAGATTGCTCAAGATCAAGCTGCATCATTACGTGCTGACGTTGCTAAAGTTATGCAAATGCCAGAGGTACGGAATAATCCTGCGCTGATTGCTTCCTTGCGTGCTGATCCTGCTAAGACTTTGGCATGGATTAACGAGAACATGGCTGTTAGCCAAGCATATCAACCACAAGCTCCACAACAACAACAACCAAGCGCAGAAACGTCTATGGTTGAGCCTCCACCGTCAGCTGGAATGTTGCCACCTGTAGAAGTAACGGCAACAAGGTCTAAAGCAGAAACAGAGATAAATAGACTATATACAGCTAATCAGCGTCTTACTGGATTGCCAGGCAAGACTGCACAAGATGCTATTAAGAGCAACCTAGATCAAATTGCTGCACTTGAAAAGCAATTGATGAAAGAGAACGTATCTACCTTTGACTTCAATAGCATCAAAGGTACGGTATCTCCTGATCTATTGTCGCAAGTTAATAACTTACAGCGTCTTGCTGAAACAGGTCAGATTACTACAAAAGACTTGCAAGATGGTCTCAAAGAGATTCAAAAAGCTGATTTTGATTTTAAAAACAATCAGCGTGATTACAACAAAGAGGCTGTGCGAGTCGCTGGCGCTATGTTCCCAGGCGTTGCTATTAGCTCGCTTAATGCTCAGCAACTTAATCAACTGCAAAATAGACTTGATACGCTTGACATTGCTAAACGTAGAGCAGGTGCTACTACAATCAATATGCCTAGCGAATCAGAGCGTACTGCTGGATACTTAATAAGCCGCGCTCAAAATTCAGCGAATCAATTACAGGCTGCAATCGGAAAAACTCCTAGCGCAGCATCACCTGATTTTGCTGCTGAATTAATTAAAAATGTAACTGGCTCAGATTATCTTAAAAATTTAGCAAACCCTGAAGCACGTCAACAAGTTGAAGCAGCGCAACTTGATATGTTAGATGCTTTTTTAACACTTGGAACTGGTGCGGCTTATACAAGAGAGCAACTAGAGGGTTATAGAAAATCTTATTTCCCGCAATTGAATGACAAACCAAAAACAATTGCAGACAAAGCTCAACGACTTAAAAACTTAATTGACGCTGGAATGATTAAAGCAGGTAGAGCAGCGCCAACAACAATTCCTCAGATTGATCCTTATGCTGCTGCAGTACAAGAGCTTGAACGTAGAAAGGGCCAGTAATGGATTTATCTAAAATATCTAGTAAAGACCTAGAGTATATAAAGGCTAACAAGTTAGATAAGGTATCTACTGCTGGCCTTCAAGCCTTTGTAGAAGCTACAGGTGGGTCTAATGCTCCGCAAGCGTCTGTAGTGGCTCCTGTTGAGTATTCTCCAATGGCTGAAGCTGCTCGATCTGCTGCTGGCGGTGCTACGTTTCAGTTTGCCGATGAGTTAGAGGCTGCATTGCGTACAGGTTCAATTAGTAGCGCGGAATACACAAAGCTACGCGATCAACTTAGAGGCCAACAGGGTCAGTTTAAACAAGACTATCCAAAGACTGCTATCGGTACTGAATTAGCCGGTGGTTTGGCTATGCCTGTAGGTGCAGCATTAAAGCCTGTGACTCGTGGTGCTGGATTGGTTGGAGATGTTGCACTTGGTACTGGTATGGGCGCATTAACTGGCGCAGGTATGGCTAAAGAGCAAGCTGACATCCCAGGACAAGCTGTCGTAGGTGGCTTGTTTGGTGGCGGTGTAACTGCTGGCCTAAGTGGTGCAGGTAGGTTGCTTGCGCCTAATATTCGTCCTGAAGCTGCTGCATTACGTCAACAAGGTATTCCATTAACGCCTGGCGCTGCGTTTGGTGGTCGTATCCAGCAAGTCGAGCAAGCTGCTGAAAGTCTGCCTATTATTGGTCGCGTGGTAAGTGGTGCGCGTGAGCAGCAATACGAAAAGTTTAATACTGCTGCATACAACAAGGTTCTTAGAAACCTTAATCCTACTTTGAAAGTGCCTGATAACGCAGTAGGTAGAGATGCCTACCGTTTCGTTGAGGATGCTATTGGAGCGCAGTATCAGGCTGTAGTACCAAAGCTACGCATTGAGTATAGTCCGCGTGTAGATCAGGCATTTGAGGCTGTTAAGAATCGCTATGCAAAAGGCAAACTGCCACCTAGCCTACAGAAAGAATTTGCTGGTTATGTTGATGCGTTAAAGTCTGACTTCAGTGCTAATCAGGTATTGCCAGGCACTAGAGCGCAAGCTATTAAGCAAGATTTAGGTGAGATGGCTAATTCTTATTCTACGGCTCAAGGGTCTGAGAGACTGTTAGCTAATGCTTATCGTGATCTTCAGGGTTTATACATGAACCTAATGAAGAATCAAAACCCTAAGTATGCTAAAGACTTAAACAAGGCAGACACGGCATTTAAAGACTTTGTTCGTGTACAGACTGCAATGGCAAAGACTCGTGGCGAAGAAGGTATATTTACTCCGGCTCAGTTAGAGGCTGCTGTACGTCAAACTGATAGGTCTGCACGTAAAGGTGCATTTGCTCGTGGTGCTGCGCCTATGCAAAAGTTATCAGGTACGGCTACGTCAGTCTTAGGCTCAAAGGTTCCTGATAGCGGTACGGCTGCGCGTGGAATGACAGGTGCGCTATTAACAGGCGGTGCTACTTATGTCGATCCAATGATGGGTGCATTAACAGGATTAGCTACACTGCCATATTATAAATACGGTGAGAAAGCCATGTTTGCACCAAGAAACGAAACATTTGCTGAAGCTGTACAAAGAGCTAGAAGTGCGTCACCATTTGCAGTGCCTGGGCTACTAGGCTTGACTCAATAGGATTAAATCATGGCAAAGACAAAGATTAGTGAATTCGACACAAACCCTGCGTTAAATACTGACATTGACAGTATTAACATTGCAGAGGGATGCGCTCCTAGTGGCATTAACAACGCTATCCGTGAGCTTATGTCGCAGCTCAAGAATCAGCAAGACGGTAGCTCATTAGATACGTTTACTGTTGGCAATACGCTAACTGTTAATGCTGCTAACTCGCTGCGATTAGCTGATACTGATTCATCGCACTTTGTAGGCTTAAAGTCTCCTGGTACTGTATCGACTAGCTACACGCTGACGCTGCCTACTGCTGACGGAACTAGCGGTCAAGCAATCAAAACCGATGCTGCTGGTGCATTGTCTTTTGGGACATTTGGCTATATCAACATTCCTCAGTCTGGCTCTGCTAAGACCACAAGCTATACCTTGCTAGTTGGTGACGTTGGCGAGCTTATAAACGTAGGAACAGGTGGCTCAATCGTTGTTCCTGACGCTACGTTTGCTGCTGGCGATGTTGTTATTATCTTTAACAATACGGCAAGTTCTATTACAATGACGATGACGATCACAAACGCCTATATTGCTGGTACGGATACAGATAAGGCTACAATTGATGTGGCTACTCGCGGTGTGGCTAACATCCTGTTTGTTACAGGTACGACCTGTGTAGTTACTGGAAACGTGAGCTAAACAATGGCATTAGTCCTCAAAGACCGAGTTAAGACCACGACCACAACAACTGGTACGGGTACAGTTACGCTTGGCTCCGCTGCGGCTGGTTATCAGAGTTTCTCTGTCATTGGCGACGGTCAGCAGACTTACTATGTGATCTCTGACGGAACTAACTGGGAAACCGGAACTGGGACGTACACGGCTTCTGGCACTACTCTCTCGCGTACACAGGTCTTTGAGTCTAGCAATGGCGATGCCCTAGTAGATTTCCCCGCTGGCGTTAAGGATGTGATCGTAGGCTATCCATCAACGGCTACAGCAGGTGGTGTGCCTAACTGTGATAACAGCAGCATAGGTACTGATTTATCAGGCTGGTCTGCGTTTCAGGCTGCGCTACAGAGTGGGGTGACAGGCGGTACTCTGTTTGGGAATAATAATACTAATGGCATTGTTAGTACTTATTCTTTGGTTTATACAGCGATTGCTGCTTATCAAGGCGGTGTGTTAGCCCCTAACGGAGACATCCATTTTGTACCCGGAAGCACCACTAACAGAGGCCAAAAAATATCAGCCGCTGGTGTGGTATCTACCTATTCTTTAGTTTATACAGCAGGTAGTTATGTTGGTGGCGTTCTTGCCCCAAATGGAGATATACATTTTATTTTAGCTAATGGAAATAGAGGGCAAAAAATATCTGTTGATGGTGTTGTGAGTACATATTCTTTGGTGTACACAATTGGCAATTGCTATCAAGGTGGTGTATTAGCACCTAATGGAGATATTCATTTTGTACCGTCTGATGCTGTAGTTGGACAAAAAGTATCATCTTCAGGTGTTATATCTACTTATTCATTAGTTTATACAGCAAGCGGCGCGTATTCTGGGGGCGTATTGGCTCCTAACGGAGATATACATTTTATTCCATCACAAGCAAACAGGGGGCAAAAAGTATCTGCTGCTGGCGTTGTATCTACGTATTCTTTAGTTCATACGGAGAGTAGTGCTTATAGAGGTGGTGTACTCGCCCCAAATGGTGACATTCATTTTGTACCATCGGTTGCTATTGTTGGTCAAAAAATCTCTGCTGCTGGTGTTGTTAGCACGTATTCTTTAGTTTATACAGGGGTGG
>Ga0102828_1000072_pt1 | contig 17394 bp, 16 predicted proteins | sample ColrivemetaGS541_FD_78196 | JGI IMG/M metagenome (GOLD analysis project Ga0102828, IMG submission 78196) | Estuarine microbial communities from the Columbia River estuary - Freshwater metaG S.541 | ecosystem: Environmental > Aquatic > Marine > Intertidal zone > Estuary | place: USA: Columbia...
CCACCCAATGAGGTTGATGTACCCGCAATTGTAATTGAGCTGTTTGTTAAAGAACCATTACCAATGTTAGATAATGTGTTCGATGCTCCACTAATAGTTTTATTAGTTAATGTTTGACTAAGAGTTCTTAATACCACATCATCTTCAGAACCTAATACTCCTGCAATCCATTTATCGTTTGTTGTATCCCAAAGGAAAGAACCCGATGCAGTATTTGGTGAGGTTGCATCTCTCACAACTAAACCTGCATTTGTTGCACCCGTACCATTTAATTGAATAATATTATCACCAATTGATACTGTTGTTGAATTGATTGTTGTTGTGGTACCAGATATTACTAAGTTACCCTTAACTGTTACGTCAGCACCACTCAATCCAAACGCAGTGTTGAATGATGAGGTAAATGTGTTTAAACTACTTGTTGCGGTTTGTAATGTACCAATTGTAGTATTATTCGAACTAGTGTATGAATTTAAACTACTTGTTGCAGTTTGTAATGTTCCTATTACTGTATTATTTGAACCTGTGTAAGTATTCAATAAACTAATTGAACCTGTTACACCTTCAAGTGATGTTAATCTGCCGTTCTGTGTAGATTCAACAGTATTATTAGAACTAGTGAATGAATTAAAATCAGTTCTAATACTACCACTCGCGGATTCTAATGATGTTAATCTACCGTTCTGTGTTGATTCAACTGTATTATTAGAACTTGTAAAACTATTAAAGTCACTTCTAATTGAAGAACTTGCAGATTCTAACGACGTTAATCTTCCAGAAGCACTTGATGTAAATGTATTTAATGAACCTGTTGAAGTTTCTAAATTTCCTAATCTTGTATCTTGATTAGAGTTTGTTGTCGCGATTGAAGAACTAAATGTTGTGTAGTTAGATGTGCCTGTAATGTCAATTTGTGAACTTCCACTAACAACTCCACTTGGAAGTTGTGCGCTACCGCTCCAAACTCCACTACTTAATAATACCTGTGAAGAACCTGAAACTAATCCTGATGGTACCCCTGCAATTCCTCCGAATGCAATTTGACCTGAACCCGATACAACTGTTATACCGTTAAAGAATGCTCCTGAATGAATTGTGGTTCCGTTTAATACTTGAGAAGAACCAGATACCGTACCTGATGGTAAGTTCGCAATTGTTTGTGCGGAACTAGAAACAATACCCGAAGGTAATTGTGCACTACCACTCCAAATTCCACTACTTAATAATACTTGTGATGAACCTGAAACTAATCCTGATGGTACATTGGTAATTCCCGTATAAGAAATTTGAGATGAACCTGAAACTAATCCTGAAGGTACATTGGTAATTCCCGTATAAGAAATTTGACTCGACCCAGAAACAACTCCACTTGGAAGTTGTGCACTACCGCTCCAAACTCCACTACTTAATAATACTTGTGCCGAACTAGAAACAATACCTGAAGGTACGTTTGTAATTCCTGTATAAGAAATTTGAGATGAACCAGACACGACACTTATACCATTAAAGAATGTACCAGAATGGATTGTAGTTCCGTTTAATACTTGAGAAGAACCCGACACAACACCAACAGGTAATAAAGATAGTACCTGTCCTGACCCACTAACAATACCTGAAGGTACGTTTGTAATTCCTGTATAAGAAATTTGACCCGAACTAGATACCAATGGTGTTGTTTGTGAAACTATTGTACTCGTAACAAGTAAACTACCTGTAATTACGGTATTTGAATTAATAGACACGTTAGTTCCAGTATCAGTAATGTTTGAATCAATAAGATGTTCGTTTCCTTTTCCCTTTGGTATTCTATTTGTTGTTAAGTAAATTTCATTTCCTAAACTATCATAAGTTTCAGGACCCAATACGAAATGAGATGATGTTATGTTTGTACCATTTCCTCTGTGAACGAATACAAATTCATCGTGTACTGCATCATATAAAAATGAACCCGAACCACCAACAGAACCACTATCTACAATGTTTATTCCCGCAAATCTAGCCGATGGTAAATTTGTATTTAAAGTTACAAGTGATGCTCCGATTACTAAATTTGAAGATGAGATATTTTGAATGGATGATGAACCTAAAACTATTAAATTTTGTGTAATTGTTAATGACCCCGATATTGTTTGACTATCTTTGAAAACGTTACTACCTGTTGTTGAGTAACTACCTGTTTTACTTTCTAATGAGGTTAATCTTCCACTTGCACTTGAGGTAAATGAGGTTAAACTTCCAGTGGTTGCTTCAATAGATGATAATCTACCATTCTGTGTAGATTCGACAGTATTATTAGAACTAGTGAATGAATTAAAATCAGTTCTAATCGAAGAACTTGCACTTTCTAAAGAAGTTAATCTTCCCGATGCACTTGATGTAAATGTATTAATACTACTTGTTGCAGTTTGTAAAGTTCCAATCACCGTGTTGTTTGACCCCGTGTAAGTATTCAATGAACTAACAGAACCTGTTACACCTTCAATACTTGTTAGTCTACTATTCTGTGTGGATTCAACAGTATTATTAGAACTTGTAAAACTATTGAAATCACTTCTGATACTACCACTTGCCGTTTCTAAAGAACCTAATTTAGTATTGGTACTAGATGTAAATGTATTAAGACTTCCTGTGGAAGTTTGTAATGTTCCTATTACTGTATTATTTGAACCTGTGTAAGTGTTCAATAAACTAATTGAACTTGTTACACCTTCAATACTTGTTAGTCTACTATTTTGTGTTGTGTTAGTAGTATCGTTAGACCCAGTGTACGTATTTAGTAATGTAATTGATCCTGTTTTACCTTCAATGGAATCTAATCTGTTGTTCTGTGTAGTATTGGTTGTGTTATTTGAACCAGTATATGTATTTAAAGATGAAATAGACCCTGTAACTCCTTCGATAGATGTTAATCTACCACTTGCACTTGAAGTAAAGGCGTTAATACTACTTGTTGCAGTTTGTAAAGTTCCAATCACCGTGTTATTAGAACCTGTATATGTGTTTAATAAACTTATAGACCCGGTCTTACCTTCAATACTTGTTAGTCTACCACTTGCACTCGACGTAAAAGTATTTAAACTACCCGTTGAGGTTTCAATAGCGGTAACTCTTGTTAACGCACTTGATGTAAATGTATTAATACTACTTGTTGCGGTTTGTAAAGTTCCAATTACAGTATTATTTGAACCCGTGTACGTGTTAAGTAATCCTATTGAACCTGTTACACCTTCAATACTTGTTAGTCTACTATTCTGTGTGGATTCAACAGTATTATTAGACGAAGTGAACGAGTTAAAATCTGTTCTAATAGATCCACTTGCACTCTCTAAAGAAGTTAATCTTCCCGATGCACTTGAAGTAAAGGTATTTAAACTTCCCGTACTTGTTTGTAAAGTTCCAATTACAGTATTATTTGAACCTGTGTACGTATTTAATAAACTTATTGATCCAGTTTTACCTTCAATACTTGTTAGTCTACTGTTTTGTGTTGTATTTGTTGAATCATTTGAACCTGTGTAAGTATTGAAATCTGTACGTATCGAACCACTTGCACTTTCTAACGATGTAGCTCTTGAGTTTAATGATGAAGATACAGTAGTAAATTCTGTTGCTAATATTATTCTATCCTCAGAACCTAATTTACCTGCCTTCCAATAATCTGCCGCGGTATCCCATAATAGGGAACCAGAAACAATACTTGCTCCAGATGCGTCTTGTACAACTAAACCAGCGTTAGATGTTCCAGAACCATTTAATTGAATTATATTATCACCAATGTTAAGAGTTGTTGAATCTATTTGTGTTGTTGTTCCCTTTACAAGTAAGTTTCCTTTTACCGTTAAGTTTGAACCTGTAACTTCAACCGCACCACTTAATGATGACGTGAAAGTATTAAAATCTGTTCGTATACTACCACTCGCACTTTCTAAAGAAGTTAATCTACCTGACGCACTTGATGTAAAAGTATTTAAACTACCTGTTGCAGTTTGTAAGGAATCTAATCTATTGTTCTGTGTCGTCTCTACCGAATTGTTAGAACTTGTAAAACTATTAAAATCTGTTCGTATGCTACCACTTGCACTTTCTAAAGAAGTTAATCTACCACTAGCAGAAGAAGTAAATGTGTTTAAACTTCCTGAAGTACTCTCTAAAGATGTTAATTTACCACTCGCACTTGAGGTGAATGTGTTTAGACTACTTGTTGAAGTTTCGACACTTGATAATTTCCCACTAACAGAAGAACTAAATGATTGTAAATCAATGCCATCAACATTACCTGTCAACTCTATTGACCCACTCACTATTATACTATCACCGAAAACTATATTAGTTCCACCTGATGAGGTTATTTTAAAACCATCCTGTATTTGTGTTGTTCCTTTAATTGATATGATACCATTTGTTGGGTCAAATAATATGTCACCACCACCTGACGATTTTAATTCAATATCACCATCAGCAGATTGTAATATAATTGAATCTGAACCAGCCTCTAATATTTTAATTGATTGTCCGGTATCTGTTGTAATTGTAAGTTCCTGAGAAGTACTTCCCAATACCTTTGTCCCATCAATGTATAGGGAACCTGAAGATATATAAACGTCTCTCCATTGGTGTGTTGTACTTCCTAAATCGTAAAGATTATCTACGGAAGGTACAATTGAACCACTATGTGTTTGAGTCCCCTTAAAAAGGTTAGACCCCGTAGTTGCATAACTACCTGTTATCCCCTCAATACTTGTTAATCTACCACTTGTACTAGATGTAAAAGTATTCAAAGAACCCGTTGAGGTTTCTAATAAACCTAACCTCGTGTTTTGATTGTTATCGGATATTGTAATAGATGAGGTGTACGAATTAAATGTTGTCTCATCCAATTTACCCGTACCGATTGGATTACCGTTCAAATATATTGAACCCGTTATATTAACCGAACCTGTGAAGGTCGCATCAGTATTAACTTCAAATCCTCTATTTGGGGAGATTGAAGCACTAACACTACCTGATATAATTTTATTGAGATTTAAACCCGTAACACCACTAGCTGGGATATTATATAAATTAGATCCATCACCTTTAAATGACCCAGTAAACGAACCAGTGGTATATGATGACGTAAAACTACCAAAACTGGATGTTAGTGTGTATTTTGGAGCTTCGGATGCGGTTAACGCATTTGTGGTTGTTCCACTTATCGTTGCGTTTATGGTACCTAATACGGTTAAATCCCCCGAAATCTGGGCTGAACTTGATACGGATAAGGATCCTGATATGTGTGCGTCAAATATATTCATCTAAATGTGTATTATACTTAGATAAATACTTGAGAGTTCGTATTGTGGTGTAATTAAATTAAAGTCTTTTTATCTTGTATTAAGTTCGATGGTAGGTACCCTCTGAAATTTTTGTATATGTAATCAAATAATATTTTACCGTAATAATTATGATGTTTAGGTCCAGGATGTAAATTATCGGAACCAAGGTCCATTTTAAAATTATCTAATATGTTAAATCGATTAAATTCTTGGTGATTAGTTGATAAACATTTACCATCCCATAACCAATTACATTTTTTAGATTCTAAAAATAGTTTTATCAACATATGATTTTTATACCAATTTATAAAATCAGCGTTTTTATTTTGTAATATATCCATACTACTTTGAATAATTTTACCTTCTTCTGTCTCCGATAATTTACCCCAAACATTAGTTGGAATGTAGGGTTCAATTCCATTATCTTCGGTGTATATTTCCCTTCTATGTGGGAACGTGTACATTATTAAGACTAAATCTGGTTTAATTAAATCATAATAACTCATTAAACATCTACATATAAAATCGTTACTTCTTCCTCCTGTTCCAAAATTAAAATTTACCCCATTTTCTATTTTTTCGCAGAATTGTGCTGGCCAAGTTTCATTATCATTTACACCAACCCCTTCGGTAATTGAACATCCTAATGACATCACTTTAAAACCTTCTTTTTTTATACTATCTCCTCTAAATCCTAATTCATTGTACGTATATGTACATAAACTAGTACTGTCGCTACCAGATGTTTTATATGTCTGATTTTTTCTTTCTTTTAATGAATATCTATAAGATGAAATTTCAAACCCTTCTGGGTTCCAATATTTTAATGGTTTCATATTAATTTAGTTATGTCTAGTTTTATGTGATTCCCCTGTAAAAACCAAAGTAAAGAATATCTTTCTCCTTTAGTTATTGGGGTAATTTCGTGTGTTATTTTAGCGTCGAACACGTAGGTATTTCCAACAATTTTATTTAGTGTTACCTCATTGTCATTATAAAGTTTAAAATCCCCACCTTCAAAATTATCATTTAACATCACCCCAACTGAGTAAACTCTATTTTCTCTTTCGTCATTATGTTTACCGAACCAATTTCCCTTTTTAAAATTATGAAAATGTATTTCTTCTTTTATCCTTCTAATTTTTATGTTTGTTTTAGTTTCAAAAAATTGTGATAATCTATCAAATATCCACTTGGTTTCGTCTGAATAAATCAAAGAGTAGGAATTATATTTTCTATCTGATTTATCCCATTCTACAATCTGTTGATTGTTATCCCAAATAATGGAATTACATTCATCTTTAGTAAAAAATATGTCTTGTTCGATAATCATATTAAAGTTTTATTAGTGTTATCAATAAACTCGTATAGATTATGAAAAAGGTTTTGGTTTTTCCATATTTTATTAAATTCATTTTTAAATAAATAATGTTCGGGGTGATTAATATCCCACACTTGTTTTAATTTAAATTCTGCATCGGAAAATGTTCCCCAATTAGTTATCTTACCAAAGAATACATTCACTTTTTTACTAAAGATAGAATACATTAGGTTATAAAATTCCTCCATTTCCATATAGTTAGAATCTTGTACCACAAAGGACGTTTTCACATTTATTGGTAATGTACTTATGAATTTAAGATTATTTAATAAATTCTCCCAATTACCACCTATTCTTGTTTTATTTTCGTAAGTGTCCTTTGTTCCCGCATCTATACTAATTTCACAAGTGTGAACGTACTTATGTATGTTACCCATACTGTCCCACATTTCTTTATTCCACATTGAAGCATTCGTATGTAAGTGTATTGACTTTAGATTTGGGTATTTTTTAGGGTTAAAATTCCTTAAATAATTTCTGAAACCAACGGACACGAATGGATCACCGGAGCCTGTAATGTATAATGTTTTTACGTGTTGTGAATAGTAGGTATCAATTTCTTCAATTGTCTTTTCTACTCGTTTTATACCTTTACTGTCTTCAACAATTAAATCTACCCTACACGAAGGACATTTGTAATTACAAGTCCTGTCAAAATTCATTACTAAATTCTCTGGTGTGTTATTATCTACAATTGGGCTATCAATGGTTGAATTTGATTTTAATGTGACTGGTCCTGACGTTATACCATAATTTACTAATTTACTTAAATATGGGCAAAGCTCTTTGTCACAATACTTAAATGATCCGTCTAATATTGAATTTCTTATATCAATTACTGGTTCACTATTGTAAACATCTTTTAGTGGTATCTCACTAAGTTCTATTTTATTTGGTAACCACGAGGGACAACAAGTAAAGCAAACGTTATTATGTATTTCTAATGAATTAAAAGGAACACTACATATATAGTTTTTTAAATCTACCATTAATTAAATTAAACTATTACTTTTCTTAATTTTATTTAAATAATCCATATGTCCTATACTATTGTCTAAAACAGTCTTTACGTTCTTATGTAGATTTAAATTAAATGCATTAATTTTTTGGTTTAAATTCATTGTTGAAACTTCTCTGTTCAATATTTTCTTATCTAAAACTCCATTTCCGTGTTGAACTGTCAACCAACTTTGAGTGCTGAATAAATTATAACCGTACTTATTATTTTTATCTGATTCATTTATCAATCTATGTTTCCAGGCGGATAATCTACTCTTTAAAAATTCGGGAACCTCGGTAGTTTTTAAATAATCAGACCAAAATGGGGTGTCTTTTCTTTCATTTACATAGTGATAATAAAGAAAAGACAATATTTCATCATTAACATATGCTACCTTATCGTTATATTCATTTACTAAAAATTCTTGTTTGTTCAACAACATATCTCTATTAAGTGAGGTTAACTGCATTAGTTGAATCCACACTGAGGTTGCCTCGATTGGTTCTGTAAAACCAGCACTTAATCCTATTGATATACAATTGTTAACCCACACTTTTTCATATCTTCCTGCTGAGAATTCCAATACTCTTGGTACCGTGATTTCGTGACCCAACATTTCTTCAACCTCCACTTTTGCTTCTTCGGGGGAAATATAATTCTTATCAAATATATAACCACATCCATATCTATGTTGGAGTGGTATTTTCCACATCCAACCATATTTCATTGCAATTGCGTGTGTATATGGGGTTATTTCTTCTTTACTTTGTTCTAAAAAAAATGGTATTGCCGAATTAACCTTAAGGTATTTTTCATAGGAGACCCATTCTGTTTTATACAACTTACCGATTATTAATCTATGAAACCCACTACAATCAAATATAAAATCCGTATCTATTTTAACACCCTCTTCAGTTATACAATTGGTTACGTTACCAAATTCGTTTGTTACAAAATCTTTTATTTTAGAGTCTATTACTTTAATTCCTCTACTTATTCCTTTTTTCTCTAAGTATTCCGCCATTAATCTAGCATCAAAATGGTATGAATATCCAACAGACTGTTTAACTTTACCATTAAACATAAAGTATGGTGATTTATTACTATAACACATAGTGGTAGAACATTCGTGATTCTCCCAAGGTTTATTTTGATGTATTAGATTTAACAAATAAAATGGTACATTGGTAGACGGTAATCCAATTGATATTGGATTTTTAGTGGTTATTGTGTTAGTGTTTAAACCAATTTCTACTGAATCGAATCCGTGAATATATTTCTCACCATCCCCTTTCCAATTTTCAAAACTGATACCCAATTTAAACGTACCCTTAACTTCGTTTAATAATTCGTTCTCATCTATTTTAAGTGCAGATAGAATTGTAGGTAACATAGGAACACTTCCTTCGCCAGCACCTAAAATACCTACATCGGTAGATTTAATTAAAACTATGTTTGATTCGGGGAACAGTTGACGTATGTATAGAGCTGTGAGCCACCCTGATGTGCCTCCACCTATAATTGTAATATTATCCATAGGATAAAATATACGTAAAATTATCTAAAATTGGAATTTTAGATTAAGGATTTTTCTATTTTTTTGGTTGTTGTTGAGAATAACTCTTGGTGGTAGAAGTCTATAAATGTTTGATTTTTAACTAAACTTAACTCCACTTGCTTAGTATCGTTAGTTTGTAATAAATTAAAGTCAATATTACATTTTTCGGACACCCATTGCTCTAACTGAGGAATTTGATTTTCAAAATTAAAGTATATAATTTCATCTGCGTTTTCTGTCCAATGGGAATTATCAGCCAATACGGTTTTAAATTTTACTCGTAAATCTCTATTTGTTTTAAAATTAAAGGTAAATTCGTTAAAAAATTCTTGGATATCATTTTCAGAAATTTTGAAATTTTTAAAATGTTTTAAAAAATAAAATGTAAATTCTTCATTGGTTAATTTAATTAACCTATCGTATAGTGTATTATCTAATTTTTTAATTTCTAATAAAATATATTTCCATCCTGAAATAAACCTATCAACAGGATTTCTGGTAATTGTTATTATTGGGTACTTATCACCATATAATTCTTTATAAGTACTGTATCGTGTATGTGAATGATATGTTGGGATTTTATTGTTTTTAAATTCTTTGTTAGCCAACATAAGTGGGTTAAAATCCAACTCTAATTTATTGATAAAACAAGTTCGTTCAAACGAAACCGTTGCACATCTAGGAATAGATATGAATATAAATTTGTTATCAACTAACATTACAGATGTTTATCCTTAATAAGTTGTGCAATCACTAAAACTGCATTTTTTACTTTCGTATCTACTGTATTTGTTATTGGTTTAACCTCGGTATGTATAATTAAATTTTGCATTTTTAAGGGGCGAATTTTTTATCTACGTTATGTACTAAAATATTATTGGCGATGTAATTGTGTGTATCTTCTACTGAAATATTATAAACCTTACCGTTATATGGTTCCAATTCGATATTATCAATTTTAACCCATTCACCATTTAAATTTATACTATATTCATCTTCTAACAAATTGAAAACTATAACACCATCATTAAAAAAGGTTGAGTCCATTTCCTTATCATATGCCGCCCACTTAAGGTTACCATATTTATCTTTGACAGCAAATGGGTGACCAATAGTTGCCTTAGTTTTAATTCCATTAATAATCAGTAATGGTCCATCATAATCAAATGAACTTAATTTATATGATTTTTTGTTTATAAATTCATTATTTTCAATATCAAATGATTTAACGTAATCATTCTCTCGAAAATCTTCAATTTTTTTACTTCCGTTTGGTGTTCGTATTTCAGTACCTTCCGCAAAACAACTAGATCCACTACATTCAAGACAAGTATTCATACAGGAATAAGCCCCACAACTAGCCCAACCACAACCATAACAAGGGTTGTGTTGTATTGCCAATTTAAGGATACTATTGTCGTCACCTATTGATGTTAAAAACAAGTCAGATTCCTCCACATCTATTTCATAAATTGTTTTGGTTTCATATGTTACTTCTAAGTCACTAATTGCTATGGATGTAACTTCGTTCGTAACTTTATTAACACTTAATATCTTATCACCCACCCTTAACATATTAACCCTTCTAAAAACGGTGTCAGTCGTACCAGATAATTCGATATATAAATTTGTACTAGAAAGGTCGGACCACACTGTACCATCTTCTAAAGTTATTTTAATAAATAAACCATTATATAGTTGTGATTTCATTTCAACAACGGTAGTGTCTATAAAATTTATATTTGTTTCTAAATTTTCTACAGTTGAAAAGAATTCGGAAGGTGGATTACCATCCAATCCATTTATTGTTATAGATTTTAAACTTGTACCAACATTAATATCCCCTATTGAAATAAGATTTCCGTTTGAATCAACAATATTCGTTTCTTGGTCTACGTGATAAGTAAGCAGTTTCAGATCTGTAACATTTCCATTTATATATTTTACTCTAGTTTTATTACTTAATAGACCGGTACTAACATCTTCAATCTCATCCTCCCAAACATTACTTTTCACAAGTGAGGAAATGGTAACGGACCCTAAATGAAAAACATCCAAGTTTGGACCATAAAAAATATCCATACTTCTAATTACGGTATGTTTGTTTTCAACAATATTGTTACTACTATACACATATTTTTGAAGTAAGTAGTTTTCTTCTAAGGTTGTTTTTAAATCTGTTAAAACTCCCACGTTTGGTGCATTATATAGTTCTGGGTATTTTTTTGTGTCATAACCAGGAAAACGATATTTTACTAATAAATTGGGGTTATTTCCAATTTCAATATTTGTAAGTGTATCGGTGACTTGAACATCGTTAGAATTGGCATAAGTTTCAATATCAATGCCGCTTCCCGAAATTAGGTCTTGGAATTTAAATTTATCTGAACAATATTCACTATCAATAAGTGCTGTACTATCGTATGCTTGTCTAAGAATAAATTTATTAGATGCATCTTCAATAAATGGTACAGTAATCGAATTACTTGTCAATTCATATTCAAAAAACGTGATATTATTTTCTTCACATTTTGTTTTTAGTCTTGATAAAAATGTTAATTGTGGTTGAATTGCACTCTCAGCAGGACCATAAGCTGGTGTATTTTGAATGTTAACACCGTTAGCATCAAATATAAAATGAAGTTCATTAATTGAGTTATCTAATAATAACGTGACAAAACCATCAAAATCAAAATATTCGTTAGAATCTTGATATATTCCAACATTTGAGTTTATTTCCAATACTTTTACGTCTCCATTGTCATTTTGAAGTAAGTCGGTACCTATAATTACACCTTTCATATTCTTGTTTTGTTTCTATATAAATATAATACTTTATTTTATTTATGTGTAGTCTAGTTACATTAATTTGGTCTCAAACGAATGACCATCTCTTGGCATTAAAAACCCAAAAGATAAATTTATTCTAGGTTTTTTACCTTTATTTGGTATACTTGAATGGATAACTAATCCCGCATCACATCTCCAAATCATTTTTTCTTTTACGTTTAAGACTTTACTACCATATATTGGTTGTCCTCCTTCCTCTGGTAATGATATTAGAATGTTGTACCTTCTTGTGTAATATCTTCGATCTGGACCGTTATAATCCATATGAGGTTCAACAAAGGCGGTTTCTTTTTGTACCCCTAACCAATCCGCATTCTGAGGGGCTTCAATTACTTTTTCAATTGATTCTAACCCAATTAATTTATTCTTTAATTCTTTAATTAATTTAGGGGTCTCAGGAAGACTGTCCAATCTACCAAAATTACGATACGGTCCTTCTGAATTTCGTTTAAGGTTAGAATTATTAAGAATTGCCCATTCTTCTAAAAAGAGTCTTTCATCTTCTGTAATAAAATCTTCATACCCATACGTATTTTCAAGAATTACCCTATTCATATTATTGTTTTTTTAATCCATATTTAATCCATTTATACCAAATTCTCTCGTGAAGATAGTATTGGATTGGTTTATACACTAATTCGGCAACCCCGAAGGCCGCACCTACTTTAATTGATCCACTTATTAACCACATTAAACCAAAACCAATCAAAGTGCTAATAATTCGATACGATATGGTTTTTGCAATATGTCTTTTACGTTCTACTATCATTACCCCTTACTTTCGTCGTACTTTATTGTACCGTCAGGACTCATATGGCCCGTTCTAATTGCCGTTCCACTAATCGCTGCAACATCTGCTGGTGGTTCGTGGTAAATTACATCATAACCTACACCTCTACCATAATTAATACTTTCAATATCTGGAATGATAGATAAAAGAATCTTATCAAAGTTGTTATTAAAGAATGGTTCCTGTATCAACATTTGAAATACCTCTTGTGCGGTTTTTGGGTTGTTTTCGTCTACCTCAACATCTCTAATTGCCACCCAAACATTCTTACCTTGGTTTAGTTGTTGGTTAATTAACCATTCGTGACCTTTGTGCCAATTTTGCCAACGGCCAACGTACATTGCATACTTTTTACTCATACGATTTTAGTTTTAATTTAAGTTCTTGGACCGTTTCAAATTCTGGTCTATTAGTGGTATTTATATCTATAAAAAATTCGGTAGGGGGTTGATAATTTTCAACGTGAAATTGTTCCCTACCTCTGATGTCTGTGGTGTGTACATACACCTCAACCAAATCTTTACCCATAATGGATTTGAATGTGTCTCTTTGGTCTTTATATGGTGAAACTAAGGAGACAATAGCAACGTCTCCCTTTCTATGTATGAACTTAGCAATATTTTGTGCTAACTCAATATTCTTACGTCTTCCTTGTTCGGAATAGTCTTTATTTTCAAATATCTCTCGGATGTCATCACCATCCACAATTACCGCCTTATTTGGGTATGAAGCTTGTAACCAACCCGCCAATGTTGTTTTTCCTGAGCCAGGTTGTCCTGTTAACCATATAATCATATGGAAAATATAACGCAAAAAAATTGTAAAATCAATGGATGGTTACATAATTTTACAATTAATTACTTTGAAATAGTGACTATTAAAGTTCTTCTGATACTGGTTCTAACTCTGTGTAGTGATAATTAACCCCATCTACAACTAACACTAATGTGTCTTTAAACTCGTTATATGGTTGAAGGGAAATATTATCCTTAATGAATGTTAATGCTTCCTCTTTAGTGGTAAAGATATGGTTAGCTACTTCTAATAACTCATCTTCACCATTTTCATTTACGGTTAAACCGTTTATTTTGTAGTTCATAATGTCTCTTTTTTATATAAATATCACAATTTATTAATAAGTTTATGTTCAAACCCGTTTTCGATTATATTTTTAGTCCATTTATCTGTTCTAATTTTCTTAAAATCGGGGTAATTTATTATAATACTCTTATCTAACCATACGTGTTCAAATTTAACGGGTGTCTCTTGGTTCATTTGAGGTATATTGATCCATTCTGGAAGATGTCCCACCCCATTCTTTGTATTATCTGGAAACTGTACATATGTTTTATCTGAGAATGATGTTACTTTCGAATTCAAATCTCTAATGGTGTATCCAAGTATATGTTGATCTGACATCAACCATAACCAATCAGGTACCTGTTCATATTTCTTGGTTACAATTTCCAAATGCAACTTTAGGTAGTCGTCTAAAACTGATTTATTATTTATAAAAAGAAAAGAGGTATTTGGTATTAACATCCTATCATCGAAAGTTGGTATATTAAGACCTAAATTATCAATCATATATTTTTCAATATAAAGAAAACTTCTAGATAACTCCCAATGAGTATGGACAACATCGTAATTGAATATCCAATTGGGTAAATCCTCCTCGATAATTAAATCTAAATCCATAAATAAAAATGGTGGATTCTCCTTACATATTGATATTATTTTACCACTAGTCCAAAATTGTGCAGGATTAATGTCATATTCCTCATTAAGTGTTTCTAATGTGTCTACATCAACCTCATCGAATAAATCCAATAACCCTATTTTTTCATAGTATTGTTTACCAATTTTATCGGTTATTAATTTTATGGGAAAACCTGTCCTTACTTTGGCACTTGTAATTGAAGCAATTTGCATCAAAATTTCATAATCAGATAATAAGTAATCATCACCATTACAGTCAAATGTGGATTGTTTTTTATATCCCACAAAGTTTTTTCGTTCAAAAAATGGTTTTGTCCAATTAACAAATATTACTTTCATTCGTGTATAAAATATATATCTTTTTTCAGTTTCTCAATGGTATATTGATTCAGTAAAACTTGTTTACCTTGCATTTCAATATTAGTTTTACCTAAACAAACCACTGGTTCGATTGAGTCTAAGTACTCGTCGGTTGAGTTAATAAAATCATTAAAATATATTAATGAACATACCTCTTCAATATTTGAAACTATTCCGTAAGTTTTTTGGATTTCAATTAATTTATTAGGGAAGTTCTTATCTCTTAAGTAGATAAACCCAGCGTTAGGTATGGTAATTCCATTATCAAAAAACCATTTACCTTTTCTTATTATTTGATAATAAAACATATTAAAATAATGGTCCGTATCATTTGCCTTTGGATTTATAAGTTGGTATTGACGTAATATTTCGTTTGGATAGAAGTATAACGGTATTTGTATATCTCCTCGTCCTCTTATTAATTTATAAAAATTATCATCTAATGGTTTTTGAATGTAACAATCCCAGTCTAAAAATAAAATCTCATCATATAATTCCATCGCCCTTTTTAATGCTAATAACTTATGGTAGAAATTAAACTCACTATTAAATTCCAAACTAGGTCCCATATAATGATAAGGATAACCGAGTTTTTCCATTAACTCACAATTTACATCATCCCATACAATTACCATTTGGTTTTTAAGTTCAAATTTCTCATCAACTTCCTTAGCCTGGTAACATTCTTTGTGATAGAAAGTTAAATCTCTTTCAAAAAACTGATGATTTGATTTACCCCATAAACATCTAATTATTTTCATTATAAATTAATTTTTTTATGTGTAATATCGTTATTATTCATAATGATTGATAATGCCAATCCCTCAGCTCCACCTAATACGAAAGGTTTACTATATGTCATATCATTCATTACTGAGATATAATCAAACACTGGTTGAATTATTTCCAATTCTTTTTTTATTAATTGGTAGTTAATTGTTTTATTAAAAACCATAATTTGTTCAGATATTGTTGGGTAATTTTTTAAAGAAATATTTCTATAGTTCATATACTCCAATAAAAATCTAAAACATATCTCATCTTTATATTCAAAAAAATCACCTTTTGGCCAATTATTGACATATAGAAAATTGGTGGTCAGTTGTTCCATTAACCTGTCAAATGAATCTTTTGAGATTGGTGTACTTCCATCAACATAGATTACGGATTTTTGACACTCCTCAACTATTTTTAAAGAAAAGAATATCTTATCAAAATAATTGAATACGGATTTTTGATATAGAATAACATCATTTAAATCAAAGTTAGATGGTTGGTCGGTTAATATTTTGATTATAGTTTGATTACTTTTTAATTCTCTATAGTATTCAAGTATTTCATTAACGTGAGTATTCCCGACCGCAACCAACACCACTATATACTCGGTATTCATTTAATGATTATAAGTAAACGGGTCATTTTTTTGCATCATTTTTATTTTTTTCTTTATGTTTCTTTTACGTTTCCATTCTTGGTATTTGTATTTAAACCATTCTACTATATTTTTCATATTTTATTTTTTACGTATTAAATAATTATCTATTATTAACAAATCAATGTCAGTGTTTTTAAATGTATCTATTGCATCTTTGGGTGTCAGTACCATTGTTTTATCTTTAATGTTAAAAGAAGTGTTTAATAAAATAGGATAACCACTTAATTTTTCAAATTCGTTTAACAAATTATACATTATGGTAAACCTTGGTACACTTTGAACTCTTGCGGTGTTGTCAACGTGGGTGGTGGCTTTTAAAATATTAACATACTCTTTTTTTACATCAACAACTTGATTCATATATGGTATATCATCCTCCATATTAAAATATTTAAATTGTTTATCGTATGTAACCATAGGTGCAAATGGTCTGAATGATTCTCTTTTCTTAACTAATTTATTAATTCTATCTTGCATTCCGTCAATTGTTGGGTTAGCTAATATAGACCTATTTCCTAATGCTCTGGCCCCAAATTCACAATGACCTCTGTACCAACCAACTATCTTACCCTCATTTAATTTTTTAGCCACATAACTTAATAAACTAGATTCTGAATTGAATTTGAAATATCTTGTACCATTTAGTGCGGACTCAATTTCTTTAACACTATAATCTGGACCTAAAAAGGGGTTTTTAGTTATTCTACTTTTAAAAATATTATTAATGACTTGGTAGTGTACACAAGCACCGATTGACGATCCAGCGTCAGATGGTGCCAATGGTATCCATATTTTATCTATACGTGTGTTTTTTGTTATTTTACCGTTCGCCCTACCATTATATGCACAACCACCACTTAAACATAAATTTGTGGAATCATCAAAAATGTTAATTGATTTTATTACATCAAATAATATTTCTTCATATCTCATTTGTACTGATGCCGCCAAATCCTTATGTTTTTGTTCTATTGTTTCATCTACCA
>Ga0102828_1000074_pt1 | contig 17192 bp, 20 predicted proteins | sample ColrivemetaGS541_FD_78196 | JGI IMG/M metagenome (GOLD analysis project Ga0102828, IMG submission 78196) | Estuarine microbial communities from the Columbia River estuary - Freshwater metaG S.541 | ecosystem: Environmental > Aquatic > Marine > Intertidal zone > Estuary | place: USA: Columbia...
AGCAGTAGACCCGTTGATGGACATGATTCGAACAGCGAGTCACGTACACGGCAACGTAGCAGTTACGGCATACGTCTGTGATAAGGAACACACACCATGTTGAACCTCAAGGACTTCCTTAAGGAGGAAAAGAACACTCACATGGAGCATGTGGAAGATCTTATCTTTAATGAGGGTGTGACGGGTACACGAAAGGCGATCAACTTCCTGAGAGACCTACGTGATATGCTGGCCGGTAACGCTAAGTCTAAGGTCACCGCTACGGTGAAGTGGGACGGTGCTCCTGCTATATTCGCCGGCATCGATCCCCGCGACGGTAAGTTCTTCGTCGCCAAGAAGGGCGTGTTCAATAAGAACCCTGCGGTGTACAAGACAAACGCCGACATCGACGCCGCACTATCAGGTGACTTAGTAGATAAGTTTAAGGTCGCGCTGCGTGAGTTCTCTAAGCTCGGCATCACCAAGGGCGTCTATCAGGGTGACCTGATGTTTACTGATGATAAGAAGGCTGAGACGATTGACGGTGAGAAGTACGTCACGTTTCATCCCAACACGATCGTCTACGCCATACCCTACAACACAGAGCTTGGTAGAACCATTCGCGCCGCTAAGATCGGCGTAGTCTGGCATACAACCTATACCGGCACATCCTTTGAGGACATGACAGCGTCCTTCGGTAAGACCATCGTAGATAAATTCACGCCATCATCGTCAATATGGATGGATGATGCCAACTATAGGGACTACTCCGGCACCGCGACGTTCACCGCAGACGAGACTAAGAAGCTCGACGGCATACTATCTAGGATCGGTACTCTGTTTAACGCAATGAGTGCCTCTACGCTGAACGCGATCTCAGCCGATGAAGACTTGTTGATGGCAGTCAAGACGTTTAACAACTCAAAGATACGCCGCAACGAAGTGGTGACAGACACCAAGGCTCACGTCATCGAACTATATCACTGGATACACGCGAAGTATCAAAAGGAGATGGATAAGAAGTCTACGCCAGCGGGTAAGTCTAAGCAAGAACAACTGCGTAATAAGATCCTGAGTTTCTTTGTACACCATGACCAGAACAATATCGTGTCGATCTTTGATCTTATGAACATGATGGTTGAGGCTAAGGCCATGATCATTGACAAGATGAATCATGCCGGGCATATCTCCACTTTCCTTAAGACTAAAGACGGTTTCAAGGTCACCGGTGTAGAAGGGTTTGTTGCCATTGATCACCTCTCGGGTGGTGCGGTGAAGATAGTTGACAGGATGGGATTCAGTACTGCTAATTTTAGTAACGAAATTTTGCATGGATGGCAAAAATAATTACTTAATAATTTTGTTTCTAAAGTTATTATATTATAAATATAATTTTAGGAGCAAATATGATGCACACGATCTATTGGATAAAATTAAAACAGCATTCTAATATTTTAACTGAAGGTTACGTAGGAATTAGTGTTAATGCTTTAAGAAGATTTGAAGAGCATAAGACAGCAAAGACTGTTGTTGGAAATAATATAAGAAAATACATTAATGACATAGAAATAGTAATTGTAGAAAAGTTTGAAGATAAAACTATAGCTTTGGCTAAAGAAAAAGAACTAAGACCAAAGAATAGAATAGGATGGAATATTGCTATAGGTGGTCAAATTCCTCCAGATAATAAAGACAATGAAAATATAAAGAAAAAAATATCTAATACGCTTAAACGTAATGGTGCGAATCCGTATTCAGAAAAAACACATAGCCCAGAGTCTATTGCAAAAGCACATGCAACTAAGCAAAAAGCAAATAGAAAGATGTATCACGATCCAATAACAGGTGACTATAAATTTATTGCTATTGGGTTAAATGAACAAATACCAGATGGGTGGGTTCCAGGTAGAATAGTTCGTCAAATTGTTGCGCCGCGAATTCGCGGAGTGGACTATGTATGTAATACTAAAGAAGTTATAGTTATAGATCCATATGGTAATGAATATAATGTAATTAACTTAAAATCTTGGTGTGTAAATAATAGTATACCATACTTAGCTGCTTGTAAAAACAAATATTGGAAGGGATGGAAAGTACTATGTTAACGTTTAAAGAACACATCGTTAAAGTAAAAGATCAATTTAGGTTAGTCTCAAAGAAGACTGGCAAGAACCTAGGTACCTATCCAACTAGAGAAGGTGCAGAGAAGCGTGAGCGCCAAGTTCAGTACTTCAAGCACGTCAATGAAGACGTAAGCCATGATGATTATTCAGAATTTATGTGCGAGGCTACAAATTCTGGACTAACTAAAAAAGCAGAGAAGTCTGGAGTATCATTAAGCACACTTCAAACAGTGTATCGTCGCGGCATTGCTGCCTGGAACTCTGGTCATCGTCCAGGAACTACACCTCAACAGTGGGCCATGGCTCGAGTAAATTCCTACATCACCAAGGGTAAGGGAACGTACGGCGGCGCGGATAAAGATCTTCATGAAGACTCAACCGAGACTAAAGATTCAAGGTTAGGTAATAAAGCTTACAGCAAGGGTCTCAATGACTCTACAGCGAAAGCAAGGGTTACCCATTGGAAAAAGATGGATAAACTAAGCGACAGCGATCCTAGAGCGTATGAGCCGGCACCAGGTGACGCTACAGCAAAGACAAAAACAAGTAAACATACGCTGAAATATAGAGCCATGTATGGTGAGAGTATGGATGAAGAGATTCTAGAAGCATGCTGGGTTGGTTACAAGCAGGTGGGTGTGAAGAAAAAAGGCAATAAGATGGTGCCTAACTGCGTTCCTGAAGACGTTAACTATATGTTTGATGAGCTCATTGAAGCAACCAAGTCTATTGATAGCGGCGAGTATGACTATGAAGGCCAGATGGCTCGTACTCAATTACAGACTATCTTACGCAACTCAAAAGACATGATTGACATGTTGTCAGACCAAGATAATATGCCTGAGTGGGTACAGTCTAAGATTACGTTAGCTCAAGACTACATTAGTTGTGTGAGAGACTACCTTCAGTCTAAAGAAGAACTTGGTGAGTCAGAACTAAAGAGCGGCCAAAAAAAGCTTGATAAGAATCATAATGGTAAGTTAGACAGCCAAGACTTCATCCTACTACGTAATAAAAAGAAGGATATAGAAGAACAATTGAAAGGCGGCCAAAAAAAGCTTGATAAGAATCATAACGGTAAGTTAGACAGTCAAGATTTCATGATGCTGCGTGGTAAGAAGACAAATAAAGAGATAGAAGAACAATTTGATATGATTGAAGAAGTCATTGAAGAACTAGCACTTATTGAAAACATCGACTCAGATAAACTATGGGAAACACTCGAAGACGTCTCTGATGAAGAACTACTAGAGTATGCCATCGACGCCAAGGGGTATAAGTCTTCAACTGGTGGATTAACACAGAAGGGTGTTGATGCCTATAACGCCAAGACTGGCGGTAATCTGAAGACTGCAGTCACAACTCCTCCATCTAAGCTTAAGCCTGGAAGTAAAGCTGCTAATCGTCGCAAGTCCTTCTGTGCCCGTATGGGTGGCATGCCTGGTGCCATGAAGGATGAAAAGGGTGAGCCTACACGTAAGGCACTATCCCTTAGGAAGTGGAATTGTTAACTACTCTGTTACCCCTTCGGGGTTGTTCCACTACTTAGTTTTATTGATCTATTGTAACCAGAAGAACTATTATACCATCGACTCCAGGGTCTGTACAATCTTTTATTGAGATTGTACAAGTATAAATAAGTATGGTATAATATAATCGTTGATGGAGAAACATGAAAAAGCTTAGACAGTTCATCAAAGAACTGCCGTCTAAAAAAGTCGTCTTTGCGTTCGGTCGCTTTCAGCCTCCGACAACTGGTCACGAACTACTCGTGAACGCAGTAAAGAAGATTGCGACTGCACAGGGCGCGGATCACGTCATCTTTGCCTCAAGGACTGAGGACAAGAAAGGCAACCCTCTGCCAGTAGCGCGCAAGGTGTACTACCTAAAGCGCATGTTTCCAAACACCAACTTCGTAGCAGCTAGTGCAGAAATCCGTACCTTCATGGAAGCGGCGAAGATGTTGTCTGGTAAGTACAAGAACCTGGTGATGGTTGCTGGTTCTGATCGAGTTCCAGAGTACAAGAAGCTCCTCGACAAATACAACGGTAACGTCTTTAACTTCGACACTATCGAGGTTGTCTCCGCCGGTGAGCGCGATCCAGATGCTGACTCAGCCTCAGGCATGTCAGGCACTAAGATGCGAGACGCCGCTAAGCGTGGAGACTTCAACTCTTTTAAGAAAGGCCTTCCTAACTCCTTGACTGAACTCGATGGCAAACGCTTGATGAATGAAGTTCGAGTCGGCATGGGCATCGAGGTCGTTAAAGAACATGTTAAGTTTGAGACCTCAGAGATTCGTGAGAAGTATGTTGCAGGTAAGATCTTTGCTATTGGCGACATGGTTACTGATGGCGCATCAGTCTTTGAGGTTGTAGATCGTGGTGCCAACTACATCTCAGTAACGAATGAGTCGGGCGACGTTAGTAAGAAGTGGCTTGACTCGGTGCAACCCATCGTCATTGTTGCAGAAGACATCCAACCAGGTCCAGCGCCTATAGAGATCTCCTACAAGGGCTATACAACCAAGAACTTTCATGGATCTGAAGATGCGGCTAAAGCCTTTCAGGCCACTATTGATCGTACTAATGACCCTGTCGCAGTCTTAAATGCACTAAAAGCTACGGACATGTATATGGGTCTTAATGATAAGGCTGCAACGAATGTGTTGAATCCTAAAGAGCAGGCCGAATGGGATGCTGCTCATGAAAAGGCACGAGATTCCTTAATAAAGACTGGCGAGTTCCTTCATCATGAAGCCTACTGGCATATGCATAGACATGAACTCGAAGGTATACTAAACAGTTATAAGATTCAACCCGATCGTGGTTGGGGTGAGTCAATCACACAGAGGATAACCGAGATGAAGTTCGCAGCATCAGATAAGTTAAAGGTAGCTCGAATCGTAGCTTCTTCACTCGGTGTTGTAGACGTCGATGAGAAGTCCGGTCCTGAGACTATGATAAACCAAGCTCTACACGCTGTCAAGAACAAGCGATTAACGCCTGAAGCTTGGAAGATCATCGGCAACATGCTTAGCATGGCTTCAGACGCCGGCATCAAGTACGACACCAACATCGTCAAGAAGCAGGTGTCTGCCGAGGCTGTGCTTCCAAATAATAAGAAGAATACCGAGTCTGATCATGATGTAGAAGGTGAAGTGAACTCACATGAGACTAGCAAAGTTGGTTACTCTCTTGGTTCTAATAGCACTACACATCGCCGCATGAAGGTCAAGCATATGACTGAGGGTTATGAGGACGCACCATTTGGGGTGCATGTTGGACCTGCAATGACTGAAGACGACGATGAACTATCAGATGATGAAATTGATAAGATGGTTAAGGGAGTTCACGACGATGACTTCATGGATGCATACGACGACGATGAACTCTATATCATTGATGACGAAACAGGCGAGCAACTTCACGACATGAAGGAAGAAGTCATCATGGAAGTATTATCGCGCGCTGAGCGTGTTCGTGCAAAAATCAGGTTTTCTAGGTCAGAGGCTAAGCGCGAGCGTAAGACTCGAGTAGCATTAAAAACACGGTCTTCCACCGGTACTATTAATATACGTGCTCGTCGACTTGCTATTAATATGATGAAGCAGCGACTCGCTAAGAAACCTCTTAATCAATTGTCTATAGGTGAAAAAGAACGAATTGAAGCAATCATTGCTCAGCGCAAACAAGTCATTAATCGTATTGCTATGAAGATGGTACCACGAGTACGTAAAATCGAGAACGACCGACTCGTCCATCATAAATTCACTAAAGCATAATATGACAGAACTTCAAATTGCACTCAAGATAGCGGTGGCTAATGCTTTCGCTATGTATTATAATGCACATTCATTTCATTGGAACGTAGAAGGTGTGCACTTCAGTCAGTATCATGACTTCTTTCGTGGAATATATGAAGACGTATATGGTTCAATTGATCCGATCGCCGAACAACTTCGTAAGTTAGGTACCTACGCTCCAATTAGTCTTACTGAGTTAGTTGCATCTAAGACTATACCAGACGTAGCAGTAGTTGGAGATGATGTGAAGGGCATGTTACTGGCACTACAGTCAGCCAACGACGAGATGTTATCAACACTTAATAAAGTGTTTGCCCTTGCGGCCGCTACGAATGAACAAGGCCTTTGTGATTTTATCGCAGGTCGTATCGATGTACATAAGAGACATGGTTGGCAAACCACATCATCACTAAAAGGACTATAAGATGACCGTCTTAAAAACTATTCTCGAAGCTCGTAAGACTATGACCCATAATGAGTCTTGTGAATATGCCGGCACTATGCGTAAGGGTGAATGTCCTGGATGCAGCGGAGTTGGTGTTGACCTTAGTATGGGTGCCAAGGATTCAATGTCAGAAGCTGTCGACAAGATTGACACTGCAGACTTTAAGCTAAATAAAGCTGGTAAGAAGACTAAAGCACATAAGATCGTCTTTAGGACAGGTGAGGATGAGACCCAAATCAAAGACGACACAACAAAAGTACACGAGGAAACAGCAATGAAAAAGACATACAAAGAGTTTACTGAGAAGTACATCAACACCGAACTTGATGAAGCTAGTGAGTACCTCGCAGTGCACCCCAAGACCGACAAGGTAGAGCACGTCAGCGATTCAAAGGAAGCACGCGACGAGTTCATCAAGTCTAAAGGTAACATGCACAAGGCTGCACAGGCAATGGTAGGTCAGAAAAAAGTTGGAGATAAGTATATGCGCGAAGCCTATTGGCCTGATCCAAAACATGCTGTATCAGCAAAACCTGAGACCGGTCGCATCACCCGTACTCAACACCGTGTCAAGACCACCGATACCGGCGCGATCTATACTAAAGAATACGATCCCGCTGGTATCTCTAAGGGATCCGGTGCCGCAGCTGCTGAGCCTAAGCGCGGCCGCGGTCGTCCTAAGAAAGACAAGTTTGCAGAGTCATTCGCTGCTCTACTAGCGATGAATGAGACTCAATTCGATATGTTCGCAGAATCACTCAGCGAAGAGGCCTTCGATGCCTTCACCGCTGCACTCAAAGTTTAAGGAGAAATAGAAATGGCAATTTTTGGAAATAAAGACACAGCGGCAGTGGCTGGTACCATTGGTATCCCTAACGCTTCAGCTACACTAACAGGCGTTAGCACCGCGTTCTTAACTGACCTATACTATGGAGTATTTGTTACCATCGCATCAGTTAAGTATAAAGTGCTCAGCGTAACTAGTAACACTGTTGCTACACTCACCAGCAACTACGAAGGTACCACCATCGCCAGCGGCGAAACTATCACTAAGCAAACAGCACCTAAGCATTTGACCTACTTACAAGCTCGTGACGTGGTGTTTGTCTCCGCTGAAGAAGCTGCTCTTACTACCAATAAGAACAAGGGCATTCGTAATCCTGGCTGGTGGAGGGTTACTGAGAAGAAGACTTCAGATGGTACTTCTAGGTACCTTACAGAATGCTTAGCTACAATGAATATCGCCAGTGCTACCTCAGGTGACGGCATCGATGATACTCAAGTTGCTGACGCTGAAGTGACACTAACCATCAGCGCTCAACCAACTGCTCAGAATACGTCTTCTGGTGCGGCAACGTTCTCCATCACTGTGACTGCTAGCAGCGGTAGCGTTACCTATCAATGGCAACGTGCGCCAGTGGCAGCAAATACGAAGTTTGTCAATGTCTCTGCAGCCACGAGCGCATCATTGGTTCTCTCTGGTCGTACAGCAGCGAACACAGGTGACCTCTATCGTTGTGTATTGAGCTCAACGTCAGGCGCCATTAAGGTTAACTCTACAGCCGTAGCGCTAACGTTCGTCAGTTAATGACCGGGGCCTAGTGCCCCTTCATGATGAAACTAACTGATGATAACTTTATTCTGTATGCAATGCGTCACTACGACAACCCGCAGTGTCACACCATACAGGAGTTTGAAGAAGACCTGAAGCGGTTCCTCTATATCAGGAAGTTGTTAAATAGATATAAGAAGGAGGGCGAACTACGAGAAAGACTAATACTCAATCACGTAGTTGTCCTCTATAATTTATTTGGTGATGCCCTAACGAACATGTTGTTCTTTAAGATAGATAGAGAAGACTGGCCGTCATTAGTGCCCTTCTTAGTCTATATTAACAGGATGCCGGAAGTCATAGAACAGCACTCAGTAAAGTCATCGGATATACAGTTGGATCACATAGTCATAGCGGCGCTAAGGAAGATTTAATGGCAAAAATCATAGACAATTTGCTTGCATTTAGGATCCTCTATATGCTTGTGACACCATTTGAAGACACCGCTGCGTTTAAGTTTGGCATCATCGACAAGAATGGTGTGCCTCTAAAGAAGATGAAGGACCTAACAACCAGCGAAGAGCGTGATTCCTATACCTACTTAAACAAGCTGGTGTTCACGATGAAACGTCTGATCGGTAAACTTCCTGGTGGTAAGACTCAATTAGCTAGCATCGTTGCGGCGTACTATCTAATTAAGGAGTCCTACGAGACAAACAGCAAGTTAACAGAGGAACGCTATCAGCAAACATTGAGTATTCTAGAGAACAACTTTACACTCGTTGAAGAGCAGATCATTGTTGAAAAGTTCTTAAGACTAGAACTCACCGAAGATGGCATCGTTAATGTCACTGGCGCAGCGGTAGCTACTGATAAACCGGTGGTCCGACTAAATAAGAAGAACAAGCCTGTGTCGGGAATCATTGGACTCCCAAACTACGTGACACGCAGAAACAAACCACTAACACCGATGGGATAAAGAGATGAAGACGCTAGCAGACTATATCAAAGCAGTTCAACTAGAAGAAGGTACAGACCTTCACGCTCAGGCTGAAGCACACCTTTCAAAGGCGAACGACGCCGACGCCAAGGGTGACAACTATGGCTATCACATGCATATGACTGATCACCATGAAGCTCTGTCGCAGTGGCATGACTCAAAGGGTCGAGGCGGGATGGCGGCAAAGCATGAAGACTTAGCAGCGAAGCATGAAGACAAAGCTGAAGATGCTAGAGAAGCTTCTGCAAAACGTGGTGTTAAAGAAGCTTATGGTGGTTTACGCGGCAATGTAGGCGATCGCTCAAAGCGCGAGTTCAAACACCGTGAACTAGAACATGAGTTAGGCCATGAAGTTAACCCCCGCGCTTCCTTCAATCGTCCTAGCTCTTCAGACGTACCACATGCGGTTCATATCGGCGGCAAGAAGTGGAAGACATTTAGTTCACAGTCACATGCCTCCAACGTAGCTCGAAAGATTCCTGGCGCAACTGTGCACAAGGAAGAATCAGGCACTGGTAGGATCGGCCGCGTATCAGAAGACTCGGCACAAGGTACTGCAAATAAACAAGCATGGGACAAAGGACATGAAGCTGGTTACACCGGTAATGAAAAATGTCCATGCAAGCCAGGTTCTGCTGAAGAAAAAGCTTGGAATGCCGGTCATAAGGTTGGACGGGATGAACGAAGTCATGAAAAACATGGGGTAGCGTAAGGCTTGGGAAAAGATATCAAGCGTTTGGCTACGGGTAAGGATCGCGTACACGTGCGAACCATGTCTAAGCTACACAATAGAGGGTAATATGTGGTTAATTAGTTTCCTACCGGGATGGTTCTTTCACCTACTTACATTAGTAGGTGTAGTAGGTATCGTAGCTTGTATGCTACCGATACCTTTCAAGCAAGTGGTGATGCCAATCGTAGCGCTGATGCTGGTGGTTGGTGTCTATAGTGAGGGTGGCATAGCACAGAATAAGACATGGGAGTTAAAGGTAGCCGCTGCTGAAGTGGAGTCTGCTAAGAAACAGGTAGCTGCCTCAGGGGTGTCTATGAAGGTAGTCACAAAGTATATTAAAAACACACGAGTTGTGAGGGAGAAGGGCGATGTCATTATCAAAGAAGTTCCTAAGTACATCACTACGGTTGATGACAGCAAGTGCGCTGTTCCTACTGGTTTCGTGCGCGTCCACGATCGAGGTGCAACCGGTACTGAAGTTTCCGGAACCACCGGAGGATCTAATGAAGGACCCTCCGAAGTTAAAATCTCTACCGTCGCTACAACAGTCGTCGACAACTACACCACCTACTACGAAGTAGCGGAACAACTCAAGTCGCTCCAGGCTTGGATAAAACAGCAACAATCGCTGTTCAACAAGTGATCGGAATGCATCATGGTTGTCGATATAGAAGTTGGTGTATTAAAGAGCGTCGTTGCTAAGCTCGATACTTCTCTAGAGAAGATCGCTGAAGTTAGTAACAGTATATCACGACTGCTAGCAGTTCATGATGAGAGGATCAATAACATCGAAAAGAACGCCGACAATCGCGACCTTGAAATGAAGGACCTACAAGTAAGGATAACGACTCAGACAAAGGAGATCTTTGACAAGCTCGATCACATGGAAACCCGCATGGAAGATCAAATCAAAGTATTAGAGAAAAGTATTAAAGATGAACAAAGTAAGATAGACACCCGTGTTCTAGTACTTGAGAAGTGGAGGTGGTATCTACTTGGTGCTGCCGCAATCATCGGGTACTTGGTAAGTTACATGGACTTAAAGACTCTGTTGAAGTAGGATTGTACTAAGATGTAGTGATGATATATAATGGAACTCAACTCATTATGAAGGCATCACTCAATGGAAGACACTCTTGCAGTACGACTAATATCTTATAGTAAACCCTCAAAGGAATTAATCTCTGAAGGTCTATACGATGTACAGGAACTTATCGCCTTCTGTGCAAGAGTGTCAAACCCATCGAATCAATTGAACATCGCTTCATCTGATAAACTGATCAACTACTTGATCAAGCACCAGCACTGGAGTCCGCTAGAGATGGTCTCCCTTTGTCTAGAGATTGAAACTACTCGAGACATCGCTCGACAGATGCTACGTCACCGTAGCTTCGCCTTTCAAGAGTTCTCCCAACGATACGCAGATCCTACCAAAGACCTGTCCTTTGTGTTGCGCGAGGCTCGTCTTCAAGACACAAAAAATCGTCAGAATAGCATTGAAGTCAACGACCTTGAACTTCAATGGGAATGGGATAATAAGCAGCAGGCAGTCATTGAAGCTGCGCTGCATGCCTATGAGTGGGCTGTGTCGAAAGGTATCGCTAAGGAACAAGCCCGCGCGGTACTGCCTGAAGGTTGTACCACAAGTCGACTCTACATGAATGGAACCTTACGGTCCTGGGTTCACTTTATCCAAGTGCGTTCAGACGGTTCAACACAAAAGGAACATCGACTCATAGCAGTTGAATGCGCCAAAGTGATCGCGACAGTTTTCCCATTAATGGAAACCATATATAGTAACCAACATACAAAATAACACAAGGACCGCTCATGAACGTATCACAGAATATTTTAAGCGACATCACCGTATTCAATAAATACGCAAAGTTCGTACCAAGCAAACAGCGACGAGAGAACTGGAACGAGTTGTGTGATCGCAACCAGGAAATGCATGTAAGAAAATACCCACAACTAGAAGACGAGATCAAGGCTGTGTACGATGAATTCGTACGCGCAAAGAAGGTGCTTCCATCCATGCGATCCATGCAGTTCGGCGGTCGACCCATTGAGTTAAGCAACAACCGTATGTTCAACTGTGCCTACGTGGCGGTAGACTCACCTGCAGCGTTCTGGGAATCAATGTTCCTGTTGCTTGGTGGATCTGGTGTTGGGTTCTCTGTGCAAAAGCATCACGTCGAGCAGCTTCCTGTTGTCAAAGGTCCTACCAACAAGCTACGCCGCTTTCTCATTGGTGATTCCATCGAAGGATGGGCAGACGCAGTAAAGGTGTTGGTTCGCGCGTATTTTGAGGGTAAGTCTGATCCGCTGTTTGACTTCCGTGACATTCGCCAGAAGGGCGCCAAGCTCGTCACCTCAGGTGGTAAGGCACCGGGTCCGGACCCTCTACGCATCTGTCTAGATCATGTTCGAGCTATCATGAACAACGCGGTAGGCCGTCAACTCACTACGCTTGAATGTCACGACTTGATGTGTAGAATCGCCGATGCTGTGTTGACGGGTGGTATTAGACGGGCGGCACTCATCTCGCTCTTCAGTGAAGACGATCTAGACATGTTATCATGCAAAAGTGGCATGTGGTGGGAACTTAATCCACAGCGCGGCAGGTCAAATAATTCAGTCGTGATCAAACGTGGTACAATTGCCGAGTCTGACTTTAACTCCATCTGGGAGCAGGTAAAGGACTCAGGTGCTGGTGAACCTGGCATCTTCTGGACCAACGACTATGACATCGGCACCAATCCATGTTGTGAGATTAGTCTGAAATCGATGCAGTTCTGTAATCTCACTGAGATCAATGTCTCTGATGTTAAGTCACAGGAAGACTTAAACGCACGCGCCAAGGCAGCTGCCCTGTTGGGTACGCTTCAGGCTGGTTACACCGACTTCCACTACCTTCGTGCCCAGTGGAAGGATAACACCGATAAGGACGCATTGATCGGTGTAGGTATGACTGGCATTGGTTCAGGTAAAATCTTAAACTTAGACATCGCACAGGCTGCAGCAATTGTTAATGATGAGAATGCTCGTGTTGCAACAGTGATTGGCATCAATCCCGCTTCACGCACAACCTGCGTCAAGCCAAGTGGTACCTCAAGCCTGACAGTTGGATCTAGTTCTGGTGTGCATGCTTGGCATAATGACTACTACATTCGTCGTATGCGTGTTGGTAAGAATGAAGCACTCTATGAGTACATGGTTCAGAACTTCCCCCAATTGATCGAGAACTGCAAGTTCAAGCCACACATCGAGGCTGTCATGTCGTTTCCTCAATCGGCACCAGAGGGTTCTATTCTTCGTACTGAACCAGCGATCAATTTGCTTGAACGTGTAAAGCTACTAAATACGGATTGGGTAGCTACTGGTTATCGTGAAGGTCCTAATCAACATAATGTTAGTTGCACAATCTCTGTAAAACCTGACGAGTGGGAGTCGGTTGGTAAGTGGATGTGGGATAATCAGAACTACTATACTGGCATCGCAGTTCTACCCTATGACAATGGTACCTATGTTCAGGCACCGTTTGAAGATTGCACTAAGGAAGTCTATGAAGAGATGTTGAAGTCGCTTCATGAGATCAACTTGAATGATGTATTAGAAAGCGATGACAATACCAATTTGTCTGAGCAGGCCGCGTGTGCAGGTGGCACGTGTGAGATAACGTTCTGAATCCCCGTATGCAGAAACAAATCGAGAAGCACAGCTCCTTGATATGGTGGTGCATGAGACTAGTCGAGATGGTCACATGCTTCCACATCATACTTAATACATGGAGACACTGGTGAAAAAACTACTATACGTTTTAGCCCTACTACCCTTCTTGGTGGCGGCAAATCCAATAGATGATCATTGTCCCCAGCACGTGTTAGCGGGTGCTCCACAGATTAAACATGAGGGTAACAACCAGTATCTGTGTAGGATGGGCTATGCAGTTAACTACAACTATGCTACCAAGGTGCCCTACTTCGTTGTAGAGCGTATCACGGCTAATCATCTTGGAGGGTCTGCATCTCGTAAGGATGACTTCCGTGAAGACACAGAGATTCCTGTAGCACATCGTGCCACGCTACATGATTATGTTTCTAGTGGATATGATCGTGGACACATTGCACCGGCAGGTAACTTTACATATGACACCAAGGCAATGAGTGAATCATTTCTTCTTACTAACATGATGCCTCAAGTACCGGGAAACAATCGTGGTATCTGGAGGAACTTAGAACAATACACTCGTGCTCTAGTTAAGAATCATGGAGAAATGTTTGTCATTAGTGGTACGATTTATCATGCCCCCGTGAAATCTATTGGTGCCGGTGTCGCGGTTCCAACTCGAATCTATAAGATCATTATTGATCCTAAGGCTAGTAAGACTCTAGCATTCTTGATGCCGAATGAAGACTTAGATCCAAAGAAGCTTCCTACGTACGTGGTTCCTGTCTCAGAGATTGAAGCTGAGACAGGAACCAATTTTCTACCCAAGCTACCCGCTCAACTCTCATCGATGCGGACTGCGAAGGGTGACATGAGTCGTTGGTAACAAGGAAAAGAAGATGCCATCTAGATTATTTGAATGTGCCGAGTGTAATTCGTATGGAAAGATAACGCTTAAGGGTACAGAACAGGACGTTGATGCTATTGTTTGTTGTCCAGTCTGTGGTGCTGACATCTCTGACACAGAGGAGTATGAAGATGACGAATGATCGTCCAAAGATCCTAAAACTCTACTACTTAGTGGTACGATTCAGGCAACTAAAGCAACTGCTACAGAAGATAGCCTGAACCATAAATAACTCCGTACAACACGGAGTGTTTATGTGGCTTTATCATAATGAAGTATTCACTGAATCACAGATAGGAAGCTACGTTGGGTTTGTATACAAGATCACAAATGTATCACAAGCCCGACACTATATTGGCAAGAAGTTGTTTTGGTTTAGCAGGACTAAACTGGTGAAGGGTAAGAAGAAGAAAGTAAAGGTGCCATCTGATTGGCCAACCTATTGGTCCTCTTCTTTAGAGTTACAACTCGACGTGGCAAAACTCGGCGAGTCTAACTTTACACGTGAGATACTTCATCTATGCGTCTCTAAGGGAGATTGCAACTATCTTGAGATGAAGGAACAGATCATGAATGATGTGCTCCTAAAGCCCAATGAGTGGTACAATGGGTTCGTCGGAGGAAAGATACATCGAAACCACGTTAAAAACCTGATGCTATGACACTCATGTTACTGTTGTGCGCTATAGCACTCTCAGCTGTAGCGGCCTTCTATTCCATCCTCGGCTTGATCGCCATTTTCTCTGGCGCAGCCATATCCATGGCTGTGATGGGAAGCATCTTAGAAGTCTCTAAGATAGTCGTCACTTCCTGGCTCTATAGGAACTGGAGTGAGACACCGAAGGTCATGAAGTACTACTTCGTGAGCGCAATCATTATCCTCATGATGCTTACATCAATGGGTATCTTTGGCGCATTGTCTAAAGCACACTTAGAACATGGTGTATCGTCGGGAGACGTGGCGGATAAGATAGCACTGATAGACGAACAGGTCAAGACACAACGTGATAACATCGAGTCATCACGTAAGGCGCTAGCTCAGATGGATTCACAGGTAGATGCGGCTCTTAGTCGTACCACTGATGCCAATGGAGCCACTACTTCTACTAATTTGAGACGCGCTCAGTCTAAGGAAAGGGCGCGTATTAATGATGAGATTGCGACCGCACAGAAGGAAGTAGGTAGACTGTCCAAAGAGAAGGCACCCATCGCGGCTGAGCTTCGAAAGGTTGAAGTCGAAGTAGGTCCTATCAAGTACATTGCAGCCCTGATTTATGGTGATACCCTAGATGGTGGCGTGCTAGAGAAGGCAGTTCGTATCATTATCCTCATGATCGTTACAGTGTTTGATCCTCTTGCAGTCCTGATGTTTATAGCAGTCAATCAGACACAGATGAGAAAGAAGCCGGTAGTAGTCATTCCAATCTCAAAGCATCATGAAGTCCAGATAAATGATGACATCCCTATAAATGACGCCGCGTCTACTGACGTCATTCCAAATGATACGATCATTGATGATATAGAATTTACAAATGATCACGATCACCACACCTCGATCGTATCAACCGTGATTATAAAGGATTCTATTAACATCTCGCACGTACACACATAAGATTGTACATGTGATCAGTGTTTTGTTATAATGATTCATAGTCTTAAGGAGTGATATGCGTTTTCATGTATTAGGTATACCCCACACAGTGTCAAGCGAAGAGTATAATGGCTGTGCCTTCACTCAAAAGGTAGTCAAGTTCACTCGTATGATGAAGGATCGGGGGCATGAGTTAATACACTATGGTCATGAAGACTCCGACCTCTACTATGATGAACATGTTACTGTAGTTGGCAATAAAGATCTTAAGATCGCGTACGGATCATACGACTGGCGCTCAACATTCTTTAAGTTTGCGCTTGACGATCACGCCTACAAGACCTTCTATGCGAACACCATCCGTGAGGTTGGTAAACGTAAGCAACCTGGCGATTTCCTGCTTTGTTTCTGGGGTTATGGTCACAAAGCGATTGCAGATGCTCATCTTGACATGATCGTGGTTGAACCTGGTATCGGGTACTCAGGAGGGCACTTTGCTCCTTACAAGGTATTCGAAAGTTACGCGATCTATCACGCTTACTATGGTCTACACGGCGTCAGTGGTTCAGGTAATCCTAGTTGGTACGACTGCGTCATCCCCAATTACTTTGACGTCTCCAACTTTGAGTGCAAACCAGAAGAGAAGGAAGACTACTTCCTCTACCTGGGGCGCATCTTTAACAACAAGGGCGTTGACGTAGCGATTCAAGCTACACGAGAAGCAGGTGTCAAGCTCGTGATCGCCGGTCAGGGTAACATCCAGGACATGGGTTACGATAAGACACCTGATCACGTAGAGTGTGTTGGTTACGCCGACATCGCCAAGCGGAAGACCCTCATGAGTCGAGCCCGTGGTGGATTCGTCCCCAGTTTATACATCGAACCCTTCGGGGGTGTACAGGTAGAGATGCTGCTGTCAGGTACACCTACGATCACCACAGACTGGGGTTGCTTCACCGAGAACAACCTACACGGAAAGACTGGTTATCGATGCAAGACCTTCGAGCAGTTCGTGTGGGCGACAAAGAACATTGGTAACATCGATCCATGGGCTTGTCGAGCTTGGGGTAAGAACTACAGCCTAGAGAAAGTCGCGCCGATGTACGAGGAATACTTTCAGTCTATATCTAATATCTACGGTAAAGACGGATGGTATGAACCAAATCCGAATAGAAATAACCTTGAATGGTTATCTAAGTATTATCCACAATTACAACAAGGTATATTATGAATTTTAGTGACTCAGTATGGCAAATGATGGTTTCTATATTATCAGATTCTGAAATCTATGATATTGACGTAGAGTCTTGTGACTACGTGGAGCAGCTTCTGAGAGACCAAGGGCACGTGATCAATAGTTGACAAGAACAGTCAACTACTGTGTACAA
>Ga0102828_1000087_pt1 | contig 16148 bp, 17 predicted proteins | sample ColrivemetaGS541_FD_78196 | JGI IMG/M metagenome (GOLD analysis project Ga0102828, IMG submission 78196) | Estuarine microbial communities from the Columbia River estuary - Freshwater metaG S.541 | ecosystem: Environmental > Aquatic > Marine > Intertidal zone > Estuary | place: USA: Columbia...
TCAAGTGAGAGCTAATTGGTAGCAACAAAGTCTATGGAGCACACCCATTACATACACCGCCCCTTCTCATCGCGGTATAGAGTCGAAGCCAACCAAAATTATATGCTTCATCCTATCCTGGGCGATACAAATCACCCTAACAACCTCACTACAATACGAGATTGACCTCTAACTGATATAATTCAATCAGAGGATTTTATAAGAGTGCCCCAACCTCGCACCCACTCGTCATACACACCGCTCCTTGACTCCATGTCCTCTGGAGCATATGTGTCACCATATTGGGTGCTCCTCTAAAGAGGATGCCCATGGGTATTCACAAATGCATGTCCGTTTGTCTAGTGCCCCACCTCGCACACGACTGTTACACCCTCCTTAAAATAATGAACTGCCAAGTAGTAAGGCGATTCAGCAGGTGCATCCATCGGGCATTCCATCACGCCCTACCACTTACTTCATTGGAATCAAAGAATCCGTTTTTCATGGTTTAAGAGATCTATCCCAAGTGAAAAACGCCCCGCCGTCGCATCTTTCTGTCGCACCCCACCAATTTCTGTAATTCTCCATCCACTGTGGCTTTCGCCTGGTACCCTTCCCTAGTTTGGGAGTTCAACTACCATTGTAATGATACGTCCAAGAGACAGTCCAACACCGCCTCCAACCTTTATTTCATTAAAATCAAGAAATCCGTTTTTTATTGTTTGGCAAAACGGAATCAGTTTCTATTAATAATTGGAAACCAAGATGCCACAGTGTGAAGCAATTAATGCAAAGGGCAATATATGTGGACGTGGATTGACTGCAGAAAATCAAACAACATTTTGTAAAACACATCAAGCTGTAATTCATAGGAAAGGTCCTCATACCGTAGCACGTGATGAACTTTCACGTGTTCAGCATAAAGAGTTACGAGAATTTGATGCAAATTATCAGGAGCAATGGCATGTTCTTCAAGGAGAAGAACGTCGTATTCTAACTGAAGAATATCGAATTACGAGAACTACTATGATCGCAACACATATGCGTCAACGAACTGAACAGGAACGTAGACAACGTGCAGAAGTTCGAGTTACTGGAGTAAATCCTGATGATCCAGCTAGAGAAAGACGTCAACGACAGCAACAACAACGAAATGATTTATTTCTTGCTAGACGCTTGCAACACCAAGAAGAAAGACGTGCAATAGATAATCGAATTAATCAAATTGTTAATAATATAAATCTATTAAATAACAATATTATTCCTGTAGCTGGTCAGGTTGCTGTCGCTCCTAATCGAGAACTACAACAATTTGCTGCTGATCCTCAAAATGTTCATACAACTGAAGCAGTAAAAAAAGTTAAAGAAATTATTGAAAAAGTTTTGGAAGTTCCAGTTCCTGCAGAATATAAATGGAATGTTACTGAATGTTCAAAAACTCCAGGTGAAATTATTTTAGAATGTAAACTTACTCCTAAAGCAGCATGGCAAATGTCTGCAATGTATTGTGTTGATTCTGAAATTTACGAAATGGGAAAAGGTATTTATGGACGAGTCTTAGATTGTGTGTGGCAATTCATTGTAAAATCAGAACATAAACAAGATTTGTGTCGTATTCTAAAATCAGAATTGCAAGATAATATTGGTATGTGTGCACAGGGAAATCTGTCAAGGCTAGCAAATATTCTAGCAGGATATATGGATGGTGTTAAATCACAAGAATCACTAAGTGAAATTCTTGGGAGAGAATTACCTCCACTAATGGAAATTGAAGATCTGCAAGAACGTGCTAATAAACTAAAGGAAATTCTGAATCAAAATCAAGTTCCTAAAGCAGAGTGGTTGGTTTGGGCTGAACCCTTGTTTGACGGACATCCGCTTCGTATCATGGAAGATAATATTCTCGTACTTACAGAGATTTATTAAGTATACATTGTTCTCCAAGATTCAATATTCTTCTTATCAAGATCTGCCAATAACTTTTTAACTATAGATTCAGTAATTACCATAGGAAGTTCAAATTCCATATAGAATTTATATTCTTTCATGCTAGGATGTTTAGCAATTCTTAGCATATTAAGACGAGTCATCATAGTTTCAACAGTTCTAATTAAAGTTCGAACACCTTTTTCATCTTTAGAATATTCAGAAATTAAATAACTTATTGCATCATCTTTTAAAATAAGTTGTTCTGAATCAAACAATAATGTTTTAAGAAGTTGATTCCAAATATAATCTTTCAAGATAACTTTCTTATCTGATTCAGAATATCCACTGCAATTAATTACAGTCATACGATCTCTCAAAATAGGATGAACTTTTTCAATATCATTAAATGAGAATACAAATATGCATTGAGATAAATCAAAATCTATTCCAGAGAAATATCTATCATGGAATTGAGAATTTTGTGATCTATCAGTCATATGAATCATCATACTAATAATTTCTTCACCATGAGGAGTTCCTGAAACTTTATCAAGTTCATCAAAATATATAACAGGATTCATAACTTTAGTGCGCATTAGAGCATCAGCAATACGACCCCAAATAGAACCTTCATAAGTATATGAATGACCAACAAAACTAGAAATATCTGAAGCACCACCAAGAGAGAAGAATTCAAATGGACGTTTTAATACTTGAGCAATAGCATTTTTTGCAAAAGAAGTTTTACCAACACCAGGAGGACCAGCTAAAGCAATAACATTACCAACAGAAGAAGGATTTACAATAAGTTGAGCAATGATTTGCATGATTTGAATTTTAGCAGGATGCATACCATAAATAGTTTTATCCATTTCAGTTCTTGCTTTCACCATAAATTCAGTACACTTTTCTTGTCCATCCATAATAGAAACAGGAAGAGGGATATAAGTTCCAAATGGAATACGAAAGAAGGCATCCATCCATGCTTTTAATTTATATGATTCACCATTATCAGTCATTTCAGCAAGACTATTAAGTTTTTTAATAATTATAGATTTAGTATAATCAGGAATAGGCATTTTCAAAACTCTGAATTTATTAGGGACTTCACCTTCTTCTAAATCAATTGAATTAATCTTTTTAATTAGTTCAAGTAATTCATTTCTTTGAGGACGATTTTGCTTTCGAAGATAATCTTCTTCTGATCTAGATAAACCTTTAGGTAATTCAAATGAATCTTTACGTTTAGATTTTCTTGTTGTTTTTTGGTTAAATAAATTTACTTGTTCATTTGGTTTTAAAGTTTTTTTCTTAATTAGAATTTGAATATCTCCTTCTGAAGAAGAATCAGAAGGAGGAACATAATCACTATCTTCTTCTTCATCACTATCTTCATAATCTGAATCATCTTTATTTAGAACTAGAATTACAGGTTCACCTTTTGGAGAATAATTTAAAGTATCATCATCAACCCATAAAGTTCCATCTTTAGTATTATTTTTTTTAGGTGGGGGTGCACTATCACCTAAGTCACCTGAACAAGCTCTACTTTTACCACTTCCTCGAACAGGTCTTTTGGGCATCCTTGTTTTTCTTTAGAAAATTAATTCAATCAATTTCATTTTCTATGAAAGATGATAATGAGTTCAATAACATTAAAAAAAGCATATCCTGAAGGGTATCCAAATGATGCTATAGAATTATTAAAATCGATGTCTTTTACAGATGGAAAAGCAGTGAATGTAGTTGGAAGTATGTCTTTACGTTCACAAGTATATGCAGGGGACTATGATGCATATGAAAAAGTTTCTTTTAAAGGAACTAAAACTTTAATTGTAAAAAGATTAGTTAATAAATTCAAATCAATAATAAAATCACTTCATAAATTTCCTTTTACTTATATAGGTGATATTAAATCAGGATCAGTTGAAGAATGGCGAGTAATGCAAACACCATATAATCAAGAAAAATCTTTTAAAAAGTTAGAAGAACTTTATAAATTAAAAATTATTTCAAGAAAAGAATACGAAGAAGGAAAAAAAAGATTTATTAATAATCCATCAGAATTAGATTTATTATTATTAGAGCAAGATTTTAGACCAAATATTATTAGATGGAAAGTATGGGAAGTTTTAAAAGGATATAAAACTTTAAAAGATGGACGTAAATTTACTTTAGAAGAAGCATTTCAAACATCTACAATAACAAAAATAGATGTAATGTCATGGGTTCAAAATAATAGATTTACAGATTTTTCTATGATATATGAATTTATTATTAATGGAGAAACATTAAATCCTGGAATAAAAGATTTTGAAAAATCTATTTTAGAAAATATTTATGTTTTACATTCAGAGAAAAAATATTATAAAATGGCTAAACGATTATTTTCATTAGCAAAATATAAAGATAATACAGATATATTAGAAATACTATCGCCTTTATTTAATGGAGATTTAGGTAGATTATATATTGTATATGGTGATATAGGAACAATTGAAGATTTATTTGAATATGAAAATAATTTACCATATTCAAAATTAGAATTTGAATTTGACCAATTTAAAGGAAGATTATCAAATATATCTTTACCTGATTATATTAAAAAAGAAAAATCTATATTTGAAAAAATTGATACCTTAATAAGAATTGAAAAACTAACAACAAATAAATCTAGAATTCTAAATTTACTTGATGAATTAAAATTAGATTTATTAGAAATACTTTCAAAATATACAGAGAAATTCTTAAAAGAGAAAAAGATATTTCCTAAATATTAAACACCATTTCTTACACCATTACCACTAAAAGCATTACCAGGACAATAAATACATTTAAATCTTCCATTTAAAAAAGTTAATCTAAATTCACTTCCATATTTTTCATATGCTAATCCAGTTTTATCAGTTGGATTTGATCCATTAGTAATACTTTGATGTTTAGGGTCAGTATAAATAACTGTTTCTTTTTTCAATCTAGTATAATCAGAAGAATCACGCAAAGATAAATTATTGAAAGGATAATCAACAACATCTATTGTATTTGCACCTTGAGAACTCATTTTATACTTATAATAAGTAAAGATGTTTAAGGGAAAACAAATAATATTATTTTTACTATTTTGTTTGATAGCATTTGCAATATCAAACAAACATAATATAATAAAAGAATATCTTTCTAATCCACCACCAACATTAAGTAGTTTAGAAAGTGACGTTGAAACAATGAAAACACAAGTAGATAATTTAAGAAAAGAAGTTGCTGATATGAAAAGTCAAGCACAAGCAGGTGCATCTCAAGCTACTTTAGCAAAGGCATCTATATCAGCTATGAAGAATTCTTAGACCACCATGTAATATCAAAATAAGGAGGAGTAGGGCCAATACCTTTTTCTGAAGGATCAGGAGAAGGTGTTTTAGTCATTGCTAATTTAATATCAGAAGCACTTAGAACACGAGGATAATATTCAATAGAAGCAACTTTACCATCAAATCCACCACCAATACCAGTATGAACTGTATCATCATTTTGACGAGGAACTTGAACTAATGTACGATAAGTATGAATTAAACCATTGATATAAACTTCTACATTATCTTGGTCAATTACAATACCTACATGTAACCATTTCTTTGCAGGAATATTAGAAATAGGAATAATTTCAGTAGCACCAAAAGTATCAATTTTAACTAATAAAGAATTAGTATTACCATCAATTAATAAAGCGGGGCACATAGAAGATAGATCAGTAGGTCCTTTAGTAAATATAACTCTTTGTTCACCATATCTATAAGCAAAATCATCTATTTTTACCCAACAAGTAAACGATAATGATAATCCTTCTTTTTCGTTAAAAGATTTAGGTAGAGAAGTTTTACTAGTGAACGTTCTTCGCCCATCTTCAATATGAGGTTGAATATTTACAGAATTCATAGGTAAATTTTTAACAAGATAATAAATAATTGCTATAACAACTAATGTAACTAAAACAATTCCAAAAGATGTTTCCATTATTATTAACTAAATAAATATTAAAAACGGATTTCGATACTCGAATAATATTAATATTATGGAGACATTTGAAATTCTTGCATTAGAACAGCATGATTTGTATGATGGAGAAATTACAGATAGTAATAACGTTTTAGAAGAATTTGTAAAATTTTACAGGCGTTATTTTATCAATTATGAAATACCACGAGAATCTATATCATTTAACAGCAGTATAATGTTTATTTCTTATAGTGATAAAAGTGAAGGTGATAAACCTATTATGTTAATGCTTGTAGGTAAATTAAATGAAACTTTGATTAATGAAATTAAAATAGAAATTGAAAAATTATATTAAAAACGGAATCACTACTGATTAATCTGGTATAGATTACCATGCCATCAAATAGCAGTCCAACTAATAGCAGTAGTAAACGAGGCACTACTAATCTAAAAATGCCAACTACAAATTCTGGAACTATTGATAAGCGTTATAGCACTCCTCAATTTGTAAACAAAGATGGTTCTCGTGATCGTAGAACTACACCAACTCGTCTTCGAACTTAAAAAGTATATTCTTGAATCAACGAAAGTTAAAAATGGAATTTAAGTATATTTTTTATTTCAGAGTAAAATGAGTGAATTAAAAGAATTTGTAGATAATGTTTTTATAGATATTCGTAATCGTGTAGAAAGTGAATATAATCACCATCTAAATAAACATTTTCAAAGTATTTCTTCAGATATATCACTAACTCATTTTACTCCTAAATATGGAGAGATAAAAAGTCGTGAACCACGTAATCCTCAGTTAGTTTTACCAAAACCTATAGAAGGTCGTTGGTGGATTCATTGGTATGCAGTACCAGGTAATGGTCAAAATACTACCAATTATCATATATATGATAATTATGGTCAATGTTTTATAGCTAGTATTACTTATTGGGGTGGTGATATGGGAGAGCCATCATGGATAGGTGTAGGAAATACTCAACAGAAAGAAGATAGTTTACATAAATATCCTCTTCCTGATTGTATAATTGATTTTGTGAAAAAACAAGGAATTTTAACATATCTGAATACAATTGGAGATATATTTCATCAAATTATGTTTACATATGCAATTTAAAAAGTATATTCTTGAACTTCTTTACCTAAAGTATCATAAACACCAAATTTAACTGAATATCCTGTAGCAGAAGAAGTATTTTCTGTTCCAGAATCATTTTTGCATGAAGTTCCTTTATTATAAAAAGACATAGCATCATTAGGAGTCAACATTCTTGAGAAATGATAGAAGTTACATATTCTTCCTGAAAATCCACCATCTGGAGTTAAATTAATATCGCCACTAGCAGGTTTAGGAACTCCAGACAAAAAGCATGATTTAACTAAATTACCATTAATATAAACATCTAAATTACGTCCAAATACACTTACTGAAACAGAAAACCAAGATTGAAGAGGAATATCAGGAACATCACAAATATAAACATCATCAGTAGATCCTGAATTTCCGGCAGGAGCGGGTTCAGTTTTAGATGATCCACCTTCAGATGAAGGGAAGACAGAAACACTAATTTGCATAGAATTATCAGTAGGATGTAATGAAATATTAGGATTTTGAATAGAAGGATTTGTAGGATCAGGGCGTTTTACAATACTTTTTTGTTTTCCGTAACCATAATTCCAATCTTTTACAAACATCCACCATTGCATAGAATATGCTCCATCTTGTTGTGATGATAAAGGAGCTTTACTTCCTTGTATAGATGAACTTGTTTCTGCAGCTCTACCATTAGGTAAGAAATCACCTGATGATGTTGTATCCATAAAATAACTAGAAAATCTTGATAATAAAGTTGGATTTGTTGGTGGAGGAAGAGCACTTCCTAATGGAGTAGGTGATACTGGACCTGGAGATGACGTAGAAGGTGGAGGAGGTGGGGGGGCACTAGATGAAAATATTTTTCCATTAGTTAATACTTTAGTCCAATTATTAGGTGTAGCAAAATCCCATATAAGAATACCTGCAAAAATAAGAGCAATAACACCAACAAGTATACTAATTATTCTAAACATATTAGTACTAGATGTTGCAGTAGTAATTTGGGTATTTGCTGTTTTTATTGCACTAGCAGATGCACTTGCTAATTGACTAACATAATCACCTGTAAATGTTGCCTTAGACATATCTAAACCAGGCGCTGCTATTGGTGATGGTTTTGAACTTCCTGCTCCCATTTGTTAAAAAGCACGAAGTAAAAAACGGACAACTTTAACAGAATGCTGTCGAATAAAATAATGTATTGTAACAATTGTGGCGAAGGCGGGCATGTATTTAGAGCTTGCAAAGAACCTATTACATCTTATGGTGTTCTTCTTTTACGTGGACAATATGAACCTTTAAATTTGCCCGCTGATCCTAATAAATTAAGTGTAGTGATGGTTAAGCGTAAAGATAGTATGACTTATATGGAATTTATTAGAGGAAAATATGAACCTTTAAATTTACTTTATGTAAGTAAATTGATTAGAAATATGACTAAACAAGAGCAAGATTTAATTTCAAATGAAACATTTGATAAATTATGGACTCGATTATGGGGTATTGGGCGAGATACTAAATCATTAGAATATGAAGATTCACTTAATAAATATAATTCACTTGATAGAAAAAAAATAGTTAATGAAAATAGAACAATATTTATAGAACCCGAGTGGGGATTTCCAAAAGGACGAAGATCTAAGGGTGAAACTGATCTTGAATGTGGTATTCGAGAATTTTATGAAGAAACAAATATTCCTGAAAATTCATATGAAATTGTAAAAGACTTTTCTTTAACAGAGATATTTATAGCAACAAATGATGTTACGTATAGACATACATATTTTCTGGCTCTACTAAAAAGTTCTAAACATTTTGATTTATCTGAAAGATTAACTTCTATGCAACGCAGAGAAGTATCTGCTGTTGAATGGAAGACATTAAAAGACTGTAAGAATATTACTCGTCCTCATTATGAAGAACGTAAAAAACTCATTGAAAGGTTAGAAAAAGAAGTAAAAATTTATAAACCAAAACTATAATGGATTGGCTAAGTTTTGGAAAATCAGCAGCAGCAGTAGGTGGCATAATGTTATCTGCTGGTGTTGTTATAACCTATTTTTCATCAGGGTTTCTATGCAATAAATGGACTAATTTTGAATGGCCGTTTATTTCTGGATTAATTTTATCTGCAATTTCTATATTAGTTTATGCAATTAGTAGATACTTTGAATTTGTAAGAAATCCTGTAATAGAATATTTTAAATCTTATTTACCAGATATAGCAAATGTTTTTGGATTATGGTGGATAGTATTTTTCTTAGGAATTATGCCTGCAAGTGTATATATCATAATGTTTGCAGAAAAGAAAGTATGTAATCCTGATTTAAATGAAATGACTGAATTTAAGAAAAAATTAATTGCAGAATTACATTCAAAAGAATTAGAAAAAGAAAAGAAACCTTAATAACGTCTTTTAGTTTTTTTAGATTTCTTAGATTTCTTAACTTTTTTAGTTTTTCTTCTTCTTTTTCCACCAGGCATACTTTGAGGTTCATCAGAAAGCTCTGTAACTTTTAGAGTTGCATATGGATGTGTACCGTAAAACATATATCCTGGTATAAGTGGAATATCCTTTTGAGGATTAACTAATTGACCATTTTTAATCTGATGAAAAAAAAATCCTCCATCTTTATTTTCAGACATAAAATATGTTGGATCGCTTTTAGGTAAAAGACCCATACCTGCCTGACCTGGTTGTATTTTGAATTTTTTTCCTTCTTTAACATCTTTTAATAAAGTATCTGATGAACCTACTCCTATTGGGTCATTAGATAATACACCAGGATCTCCTGAATCTCTTTGTGGTAACAAACTAAACGGTGCTTGTGATAATGATGGTAATGAAGGGTCAGCCATATTATACTTAAATCTAGAAATTATGTCCTAAACAATGAGAAACACCAAGATAAGAAACAACAGCAAAAGCAAACATCCACCACCAAATAGGAAATATAGTAGATTCTTTATTGGCAACACCGAAAGGTCGAACTCGACCTTTTTCTCCAAATGCAACAGAAGGTTTTAAATATAGAAATCCTGCTACTAAAAACAGGTAAAATGCTATCATCCATAATTTAGGGTTTTTGCGCAATACTTCTTCCATTATCAATTCCTCGCCAAAAATAATGGAGCAACTAGAACCAAAATTATATGTTCTTCCAAATCGTAAAGCTTTCTCAGATTCTATTACCAGAATCTTTATCAAATCTAATTATCGTGAAACCGATAGGGACCCCTTAGATGTCAAAGAAGATTTATGTAGAAAAAGAGGCGGGCCTTCAAATACAAAAGAATTATTTTCTTACCAAAAACTAGTAAGAGATTATTTATTAATTGAAACTCCTTATCGTGGTTTATTATTATATCATGGTTTAGGTTCGGGTAAAACTTGTTCTTCTATTGCAGTAGCAGAGTCATTAATGACTAATAAAAAAGTATTTATATTATTACCTGCATCATTACAAGAAAATTATAGAGGAGAAATTCGTAAATGTGGTGATCCTATTTATGCATTTGAACAGCATTGGGAAGTAAGACCTTTAAAAAATGAAGGTGATAGAGAAGATGCTAAAAAAATGGGAATTACACAAGGATTTTTAGATTCTCATGGAAAGTATTATGTAACTATTCCTGATCGTGCACCTAATTTTAAATCTTTATCTGGCGAACTACAAAAAGGTATTAGACAACAAATTGATGATATATTAGATTCAAGATTTACATTTATAAATTATAATGGTTTATCATCGACAAATGTAGATAAAATATTACCTCCCGACCAACCACATATGTTTGATGATTCAGTAGTAATTATTGATGAGGCACATAATTTAATTGGAAGTGTTGTATCACAACGTCTCATAAAAATGAAATTATATGAAATGATTTATAAAGCAAAAAATACTAAGATAGTATGTTTATCAGGAACACCTGTTATTAATAGACCTAATGAAATTGCTTTTTTAATGAATCTTCTAAGAGGACCTATAACAAGAATAAGTATACCTACAAAATCTGCAATGACTTGGGATGAATCATTAATGACTGCATATTTCAGATCTTTAAAAGATGTTGATACAATAGAATATAATTCAGTAAAAAGAACATTTTTATTAACAAGAAATCCTCCTTATTTTGAAAGTACTTATAATGATAAAGGTGATAGATTAGCAGTAAGATTTAATAAAGAATTTGTTCAAGAACCTGATTTAAAAGTTTGGGTAGCAGGATGGAAATCTAAATTCGAAGAAAAGTTTCCAGGAGTGGAATTAGCTGAACCTGAAAAAATGATGGTTGAAGATTTAGAATGTTTACCTACAGATTTTGAAGATTTTATGAATACATTTGTTGATGGTTTATCTGTTAAAAATCCTCTGATGTTTGGAAGAAGAATTCAAGGACTAGTATCATATTTTAAAGGTGCAGATGATAGATTATTACCTAAACGATTAGATGAAGAATCTACTCTTGTAAAAGTTCCTATGACGGATGAACAATTTTTAAGATATTTGGAATCAAGATGGGAAGAAATACAAAGAGAAGCAAAGCAAAAAAGAATGAAATCAGATTTAGATTCAGATTTTGGTTCATTTCGTATGACTTCTCGTATGGTATGTAATTATGCTATTCCACCTGAACTCAAATTTAAACTAGATCCCGAAGAAACAGAAGAAACTTTAGATTCTAAACCTGAAAAAGAAGATAAATCTAAAATCTTAGAAATTATGAAAAAATCTCCTGAAAAATATCTTGTAGAAGAAGTCTTAGATAAATTTTCACCTAAAATGGCACGTATGCTTAAAGATATTAAAACAAATGTTGTAGGATATAGAAATCAATTTATTTATTCACAATATAAAACCTTAGAAGGACTAGGTATTTTTGGTGCTGTATTAGAAGCTAATGGATTTCAACATTATAAATTAATTAAAAAAGCAGGTGAATGGACAGAAGATCCTTCAATGGAAGAAGGTAAACCTTCATTTGCTATGTATATTGGTGGTAATGAAGAAGAACGTGAATTATATCGACAAATATTTAATCAAGATTATTCTGATACATTTCCTGAATCTTTAAAAACTGAAATTAAATCTAAACCTCATAAATTATGTGTTTTTATGGCTTCCTCTGCTGGTGCTGAAGGTATTACTCTTGCCGATGTTCGTAATGTTTATATTATGGAAGCATATTGGAATCCTGCACGTATAGATCAAGTTATTGGGCGTGCTATACGTATTTGTTCACATGCTAAATTAGAAATACCTGAACGTACAGTTAAAGTTCAATTATATCTTTCAACATTTACAGAAAAACAATTAACTTCAACAGAAGGACCAAATATAGTATCTATTCGTAGAAATGATATGTCCCTTAAACGTTATGAAGGTGGTGAACCCGTTCAAGCATTCATGTCTTCTGATGAATACCTTTATGAAGTCTCATATCGTAAATCTAGAATTATTAAAAACATTTCTCTTATCTTAAAACAATCAGCAATAGATTGTGAAATACATAGAAAACTACATTCTAAGGAACAACCTGTAATACAATGTATGCGCTTTGATACAACCTCCAAATCTGAAGACTTAGCATTTAAACCATTTTTCAAAGCAGATGAGAAGGATACTTTGTATTTAAGAAATATACAACGTAAATCACGTAGATTACAAAAAATACGTATTAAAGGAATAATGTTTATATTAGATCCTGATACATTAGAATTATTTGATTTTATGGCATTTGAAGATACTCGTAGATTATTAAGAATTGGAATACAAACATCAAAAGAAGAACTTAAATTTTTTACATCTGTAGTATCATAAATGTCTAATATGCAAGTAGGAACAAGAGGTTTATCTTCTGGTGACCTTACACGACTTAAAAGGATAAGAGGTGCACAACCTAATATAATTGAGCCAGATTTAAATGCACCTATTTATTCTGGAACTCCTAATACTGATTCTGCTACAACCTTTGTCTTAGCATGTATTGATCCTAGATATACTGCAGCATTAGAACAATACCTTTTACAAATATTACCTAATAATACTTATGATTTATTTATTTTAGCTGGTGCTGCAGCAGGTGGAAACTTAACTGGTAATAGTGCAAATTGTGTAATAGGTGGAGGAACGTGTTCAGTTGTTTCTGCTTCTAATAATTGGCAAACTGCATTACTAGACCATATTCAAGTAGCTATTACATTACATAATGTAAGTAAAGTTCTAGTTGTTGATCATTTAGATTGTGGTGCATATAACAATTGCGTATTATGCAATGTCAGTGGTCCTGATCAAAATCCAGTGCCTCATGATACACAATTTACTTCTTTAAAAGATGTTATTAAGACGGGAAATTTTTATGCAAACGGAACTTTTGATCCTACATCAAAAGTGTTAGGCTCTACTATATTTAGTGAGATTACTGGTTTATATTTTAGCACTCCTTCTATATACAATCCTAATACAACAATATTAAGAAATTATGCTGGTGTACAACAAACTACTGAATTTTTTCCTACAACAACCGGAGCAAAGGTTCTTGTTCTTGGATGTATTGATCCGAGATATTCTGCATTATTATCATCATTTTTAGTAAATTATAAAGATGTTCAATTTATTTATGATTTGTTTATTTTAGCTGGAGCATCATTAGGTGCAAATCAATCTTATAATACAACTGCTTTTCCTACTGTTCGTGGCGATAATCCTAATACAACTAATTATCCTAATAATTTACTAGCAAATAACGATGCAGGTATTGGAAAACTTGGTAAAAACTGGGGTCCTACATTCTTTGATCATTTATCAATAGCTAGACTTTTACACCAAATTACTGAGGTATGGGTATTTGATCATTTAGATTGTGGTGCATATAAAGCTATTAAGTTTGGAAATTTAAGTTTACCTGATATAGATCCTAATGAACATATTCCTGAACTTATAAAATTACAAGGATATATTAATACCTATACAACTACATTAGACCCTATTAATAGTACACCTTATCAATTAGGATTTAAAGGATTTATTATGGATACACAAGGAAATATATCAAAAGTTGTAGATGATCAAGCAGGTGTTTCTTTTAGTAGTCCAAAACCTCTTGGAGCACCAATGAATAAAACATTATATTCTATTCCCGGATTGATACCTAAAACTACAGGTGGATCACGTATTAGATTTACTGCATCCCAATATACGGATTTAAAAGCATTTTATTCAAGTGATGAAGTAACACAAACTCAAGTTTGTAATAGTAAACAATTAATTGCTACTAAATTATGTAATTGTACTTCAACTGATAATGGTTACATTAACCCTAAAAAACAAGGCGTGTGTCATACATGTTCATTATACTAAACTAAAAAACAAAAGAGAATTTAAAATTTTAACTCAGTAGTATCATAAATGTCTAATATGCAGACGGGGACAAGAGGGTTATCTTCTGGCGACCTTACAAGATTAAAAAGATTAAGAGGTAACGGAAATGATTTTAGCGCTAGTAGACTAAATGTTTTAGCAACAAATAAAGATATACATCCTACACCTGTTTCTCAACTATCTTATTCTCCAAATTTTCATTTACCTAGAGAAATGGGTTCATCAAGAATTCGTAGAACAGCTTCAGGATGGATAGGATATAAAGCATTCTTATCAGCAGATCAAGTAACACAACAACAATTACAAAATGGAAAAGTCTTAACTGCTACTAAATTATGTAATTGTAGCACATCATCTCCTAAAAAACAAGGTCTATGTATTAAATGTATTCATGATCCTAAATGGCAAGTTACAAAATAAGACTTTCATTATCTTAACTAATAAATAACAAGATGACTGGAGGTTTAATGCAATTAGTTGGTAAAGGAGCACAAGATCATCTTGTGATAGGAAATCCTTCCTTTACTCACTTTCGTAACATGTATAAGCGTCATACAGATTTTGCTATGGAACATTTTAGATTAGTATGGAAAACAACAAATTTATCTATACCAGCAAATGGTAATCTAACTTTGAGAACAAAAGTTGAAAGGTTTGCACAACTATTAAACGATTGTTATTTAAGTGTAGATTTACCTCCAATATTTTCAGGTCTTTATCCTGAAACAACAAATCCATATGAATTCCAATGGATACCAAATATTGGATATAATATGATTAATTATGTTTCAGTATTAATTAATGGTCAAGAAATAGTAAGACATACAGGTGAATGGATGAAACTTTATACTGCATTAACCTTTAATGGAACTAAAAGAGAAGTTTTAAATAATCTTATAGGAAATTTACCTGAATTATATGATCCAGCTAATGCATTTGGGAGAAATAATTCATATCCACATTCAATTTCAACTTCTCAAGGATTAGCTGAATCATCTATTCAAGGAAAAACATTAAGTATTCCATTACATTTTTGGTTTTGTGAAAATGTTGGTGCTGCATTACCTTTAATTGCTCTTCAACATTCAGAAGTTGAAATAGTAGTTGAATTTACAAATATGTATAATATGTTTACAGTCTTAGATCAACAAGGTAATCGTATAGCACCTACACCTGATTTATATCCAATGAATTTATTTTTAAGTCCTCCATTAATAAATAAAACTCCATCAAATCCTTTATTATCGTTATGGTCGACAAATTCATTTATTGAAGCAAACTATATTTTCTTAACAGAAACTGAAATGGCTCATATAGCAAAGACAGATCATTCATTTTTAATTACACAGATAAACATGGTTTTGAGAGATGGGCAATATGGACCATCAAATGATATGGAATTACATTTAAGAAATTTATGTACAAGAGTAGTTTGGGTAGCACAAAGATCAGATAGAGCAGCTTTGAATGATGTAGATAATTATACAAATTGGGAAAATCCTAAAATAAGACCTACATCAGGAACAGGTGTTCTATATTCTTCAGGATTAGTATTACCTGCAAATGTATCTCAACGTGATATTCTTTTAGAATCAAATATAGTTATTGACGGTAAAGATAGATTTACTGCAAAACAAACTGAATTCTTTTCAAATATTCAAAATTATCGTCATCATCAAGGAACAACAATAATAGAATTTCCTGGTCTTTATTCATATTCATTTGCATTAGACCATGTAACAAATCAGCCTTCAGGA
>Ga0102828_1000099_pt1 | contig 15242 bp, 16 predicted proteins | sample ColrivemetaGS541_FD_78196 | JGI IMG/M metagenome (GOLD analysis project Ga0102828, IMG submission 78196) | Estuarine microbial communities from the Columbia River estuary - Freshwater metaG S.541 | ecosystem: Environmental > Aquatic > Marine > Intertidal zone > Estuary | place: USA: Columbia...
AAAAAAAAAAAAATTAATAAAAAAAAAAAAAAAAAAAAAAAAATTAATAAACGGTTATGGATTATATATATCTTAAAAAAAAAAATATATATAAAAAATAATTTTCATACAAATAATGATTTTTTAGAAAAATTATTACAAAGTTTAAGTATATTTACAAAAAAAACGTTAAATATTAATTTAATTTTACAAAATTTAAATAAAGGTTTATCTTTACAATTGAGCCATAACCAATTAAAATCGTTAAAAAGAAATATTTTAAAATTAAGAACTTATTTTAAATCATTGTTTTTTAAAGAATGTATAAATATTTTAATAATTGTAATTAAAAAAAAAAATTCTGCGAAATTATTGGCTGAATTTCTTGCATTTCAATTTTCTGTATTGAAGCGACATAATTATTTTTTAAATTTTTTAAAACGTGTTTTAATTTTAACGTTAAACTCAGAACTTTCTTTAATTTATGGAATAAAATTATCTATAAAAGGGCGATTAAACGGTAAGCCTAGAGCTAAAAATAAAATGCTCTTAATTGGAAAAGTGCCTTTAAATTCTTTGGATGCAAAAATAAATTATTCATTTTCTGTGGGTTATTCTAAATATGGAACATTTGGAATAAAAGTTTGGATTTGTGAAAAATAATGTATTTTACTAGTTAAAAAAATAAATTAAATATGTTTTTACAACCTAAAAAAATAAAATATAAAAAATTAAGAAAAGGAACATTACCTAAATTAGAATATAAAAGTGTTTATTTAAATTTCGGAATATTTGGTCTAAAAGCTGCCGAATCTGGGACAATCACAGCAAAACAAATAGAAGCTGCTCGACAGGCTATAAACAGAAAATTAAATAGAAAAGGTAAAATTTGGATAAGAATCTATCCTAATTATCCTATTACAAAAAAACCAATTGAAGTAAGAATGGGTAAAGGAAAAGGTTCAGTAAATTATTGGGCTGCAAAAATTGGAGGTGGTACTATGTTGTTTGAAATTTGTGGTGTATCTAAAGATAAAGCTGTGTCTGCTTTTAATTCAGGAAGTGCTAAATTACCTATCAAAACAGTAATTTTAGAATAATATTCGTGGGCATGTAGCTCAATTGGTAGAGCATTGGACTTTTAATCCACAGGTTTTGGGTTCAAATCCCAATATGCCTATTTTTTGTTAAAAAGCTTATAACTCAGTTGGTAGAGTATACGCCTGATAAGCGTAAAGTCAATAGTTCAAATCTATTTTAGCTTATTAAAATTTTAGCATTTTTAGCTCAGTTGGATAGAGCAGTAGTTTTCTAAACTGATGGGCGTGGGTTCGATTCCTATAAAATGTTGATTAGAATTTAATTATGTTTATAAATACACAAAATATTATTAATTATTTATTAATATTACCGTTGTTTGGGATATTAAGTTTGTTATTAATACCATCATGGAATCATTTATTATTAAAAAAAACAGCATTATTATTTTCAAGTTTAACTTTTATTTTGTCTATATTTTTGTGGATTTGGTTTAATGCGGCTTTAGGGCAATTTCAATATACTTCAAAGTTAATATGGATTTCAAGTTTAAATTTAAATTTTACAATAGGCGTTGATGGTATTTCTTTATTTTTTATTTTATTAACTACTTTATTAATTTTTTTATGTTTGTTAGTCAGTTGGGGTACTATTAAACAAAATTTAAAATTATATTTAATTTCATTTCTTTTATTGGAATTTTTTTTAATAGGTGTTTTTTGTGTGTTAGATTTGTTGCTTTTTTATATTTTTTTTGAAAGTGTATTAATTCCTATGTATTTAATTATAGGGTTTTGGGGTTCTCGAGAAAGAAAAATTAGAGCAGCTTATTTTTTTTTTTTTTTTATTTATTTGGTTTTGTTGTTTTCTATTAATAATAATTTGTGTTGTTTTTTTTTTTTTTTTGTATTCTTTATTTGGATCTGTACTAATGTTATTAGCCGTTTTGTATATATATTATCAAATAGGAACTACAGATTTTGAAACACTATTAACAACTTCATTGACATTAAAAGAACAAAAAATTTTATGGTTAGCATTTTTTGCATCTTTTGCCACAAAAGTACCTATGGTTCCAGTTCATATTTGGTTACCTGAAGCTCATGTAGAAGCGCCAACAGCTGGTTCAGTTATTTTAGCAGGAATTTTATTAAAATTAGGAACATATGGATTTATTCGTTTTTTATTCCCCATTTTTCCTGAAGCATGTTTTTATTTTTCTCCATTAGTCTATTCTATAGCTGCAGTAGGTGTTGTATATACATCTTTAACAGCTATCAGACAAACTGATTTTAAAAGAATAATAGCTTATACTTCTGTAGCACATATGAATTTAGTTATTTTAGGTTTGTTTAGTTTTAATTCTATTGGTTTAGAAGGTGCTATTTTACAAAGTTTAAGTCATGGTTTTGTTGCAAGTGCATTGTTTGCTGTAATAGGGGTTGTTTATGATCGATATCATACTAGAACAGTTAAATACTATGGAGGTTTAGTTCATGTTATGCCTTTATATATAATTATTTTTTTATTATTTACCATGGCTAATATAGGATTACCAGGGACAGGAAGTTTTGTTGGAGAATTTTTAATTCTTACAGGTTCTTACAAAACTAATACTGTTATTACACTTATAGGAGCTACAGGTATGGTTCTTGGAGGGTGCTATTCTCTATGGTTGTTTAATCGTATAGCATATGGTAATTTAAAAACTCAATATATATCACAATTTATTGATTTAAATAAACGAGAATTTTATATTTTTTTACCTTTAATAATAGGAACTTTAGTAATGGGTGTTTACCCTAAAATTTTTTTAAATCCAATACATATGAGTATTAACACATTATTACAATTTATGTATTTTTAAATATTGTTTATTAAGTTTTCATCGTCTAAAGGTTAGGACATTACCCTTTCACGGTAATAATACGAGTTCAAATCTCGTTGAGAATAAAATTTATATAATTTTTAAAAAATAAGAATGATTCTTAAAAAAAAAGAAATAAAAAATAAAATACAAAATTTTACAATCAATTTTGGTCCTCAGCATCCAGCAGCTCATGGAGTATTACGTTTAGTTCTAGAACTAAAAGGAGAAATTATAGAAAGAGCTGACCCTCATATTGGATTGTTACATAGAGGTACTGAAAAATTAATTGAATATAAAACATATTTACAAGCGTTACCTTATTTTGATAGATTAGATTATGTATCAATGATGTCTCAAGAACATACGTATTGTTTAGCAGTAGAAAAATTAATACATTGTGATGTTCCTATGCGAGCTCAATATATCCGAGTAATGTTCGCTGAACTAACTAGAATCTTAAACCATTTATTAGCTGTTGGTTGCCATGCTATGGATGTAGGTGCTATGACTCCAATGTTATGGTCATTTGAAGAACGTGAAAAATTAATGGAATTTTACGAACGTGTGAGTGGTGCTAGAATGCACGCAGCTTATTTTAGGCCTGGAGGTGTTAGCTTAGATCTGCCTGTAGGTCTTTTGGATGACATTTATATTTTTATTGAACAGTTTTATTTACGGATAAACGAAATTGAGGATATGTTATCGGAAAGTAATATTTGGAAACAACGTTTAGTAGATATAGGAGTAGTTTCTTTTTCAGAAGCTTTGGATTGGGGTTTTAGTGGAGTTATGCTACGTGGTTCTGGAATAAATTGGGATCTTAGAAAAAGTCAACCATATGACGTTTATAAAGAGTTAGATTTTGAAATACCAGTAGGAGTAAAAGGAGATTGCTATGATCGTTATATGCTTCGAATTTTAGAAATGAAAGAATCTTTAAAAATAATAAAACAATGTATAGATAAAATACCTAACGGAAATATTCGAAGTGATAATAGAAAAGTTTCAATGCCATTAAGAAAAAATTTAAAAGAATCAATGGAATCTTTAATTCATCATTTTCAATTTTCTACAAAAGGAATCTGTCCTTTATCAGGCGAAACTTATATTGCAAGTGAAGCTCCTAAAGGTGAGTTTGGTGTTTATCTAATTTCTGACGGTACAAATAGGCCGTTTAGATGTAAAATTAAATCTCCAGCGTTTAGTCATTTACAAGCTTTAAATTTTATGTCAAAAAAGCATTTAATTGCAGATGTTGTTACTATAATTGGTACTCAAGACATAGTTTTTGGCGAAGTAGATCGCTAAAAAATCAATAAATTAATAAATCTAAATATGAGTTATAACAAAATAAAAAAAATAATTAGTGTATATTCTGATGGAAGTTTTTTAATAATAAAAAATAGTTTTTCTAATAAATTAAATTTATTAGAAAAAGATGAGAGAAATTCAATTTTATGGTTAAAATTAAATCAAACTAAAATTTTGGTAGATAAATTAAATTATAGAAAAAAATTTTTAAATAAAAAAAGACATTAAAAATGAATTGGAACCCAATTGTTATAAATATAAATCATATAAAAATAATTACTAAAATATTTCCTATAAAAAAACTTCAAATTTTTAAAAATGAAATTGCTATTTTTATAGAAAATTCTTTATTGTTAAAATTTTTAATTTTTCTTAAATATCATACTTTTTGTCAGTATAAAGTTTTAACTTCTATATCGGGAATTGATTTTATAAAAAAACAAGATAGATTTGAAATCGTTTATGAGTTATTGAGTGTTCGATATAATAACAGAATTCGTATAAAAATTTCTATAAACCAACTTCAATTAGTTGATTCTTGTGAACATATATTTTCTTCAGCAGGATGGTTTGAGAGTGAAGTGTTTGATCTGTATGGTATCTTTTTCACAAATAATAGTAATTTAAGAAGAATCTTAACTGATTATGGGTTTGAAGGGTATCCTTTAAGAAAAGATTTTCCTTTGAGTGGGTTTGTTGAATTGCGTTATGATGAAACACAAAAAAGACTTATTACAGATTATATTCAATTAGCTCAAGAATATAGGACGTTTGATTTTTTAAGCCCGTGGAAATAATTTAGTTAATTTGAAAATATATTGTATATGAAAAACTTAATACAAAAAGACAAAACAAAACGAAAATTAGCATTTAAATTTGAAAATAATAAGTTTATATTAAAATCTATTATAAAAAATAAAAAAATAGCTCTTTCTATAAAATATAATGTTATTTTAAAATTAAATATTTTATTTAAAAATATTTCTAAAAATAAATTTAATAATTATTGCATATTTACTTACAGAAAAAAAGGAATTTTAAGTAAATTTAGGATGTCACGATTAGCTTTTTTAAAGTTTAGTAGAATGGGACAAATATCAGGGGTAAAAAAATCCGTTTGGTAAATAATTATATTAAAACGTAAAAAGAATTAATTTATATATTTTGGGGTGTCGCCAAGTTGGTAAGGCCTTCGCTTTTGGTGCGAATATTCAGAGGTTCGAGTCCTTTTACCCCAATTAAAATAAAATATTAATTTTATTTTAATTTATTAATAAATAAATATGTATTTGAATTTAATTTTTTTACCTTTATTAAGTTCACTAACTGTCGGATTGTTCGGTAGAAAATTAGGAACTCAAGGGTCGTCTTTAATTTCGGTAAACTGTTTATTATTTACATTTTTAATTTCATTGTTTTGTTTTTATGAAGTGGGATTATCGAATAGTGTTGTTTATTTAAAGTTAATGGTATGGATTGATTCTGAATTGTTAAATGTAGATTGGGGGTTTTTATTTGATTCTTTAACTGTAACAATGTGTTGTGTAGTTACTTTCATTTCTTTATTAGTCCATTTGTATTCTACAGAATACATGTCTCATGATCCACATTTACCTAGATTTATGTCTTATTTGTCTTTATTTACTTTTTTTATGTTAATTTTAGTATCTGCTGATAATTATATTCAAATGTTTGTTGGTTGGGAAGGTGTAGGTTTATGTTCTTATTTATTAATAAATTTTTGGTTTACTAGGATTCAAGCTAATAAAGCTGCAATTAAAGCTATGATTGTGAATAGAATAGGAGATTTTGGTTTATCTCTAGGAATTTTAACTCTTTTTATACAATTTAAAGCTGTAGATTATGCTACTATTTTTTCGTTAGTTCCTTTTTATGCTAATGAAAATTTTTTGTTTTTAAATTTCGAATTTAATTCATTAAGTTTGATAAGTTTTTTTTTATTAATTGGAGCTGTAGGAAAATCAGCTCAATTAGGGCTACATACCTGGTTACCTGATGCTATGGAAGGTCCTACTCCAGTATCTGCTTTAATACATGCAGCAACAATGGTGACAGCAGGAGTTTTTCTGATCGCACGAAGCTCTTACCTTTTTGAATATGCGCCTAATATTTCTAAAATTGTAACGATTTTAGGTGCTTGCACTGCTTTTTTTGCAGCCACTACCGGTTTATTACAAAATGATTTAAAAAGAGTAATAGCTTACTCTACTTGTAGTCAATTAGGTTATATGATTTTTGCTTGTGGACTATCCAATTATTCAGTTGGTATTTTTCATTTAGCAAATCATGCGTTTTTTAAAGCTTTATTGTTTTTAGCTGCGGGTTCTGTGATTCATTCTGTAGCTGATGAACAAGATATGAGAAAAATGGGTGGTTTAAAAAATAAAATCCCTTTTACTTATTCTATAATGTTAATAGGTTCTTTAGCTTTAATGGGTTTTCCATTTTTAACAGGATTCTATTCAAAAGATGTTATTTTAGAAGTTGCTTATGGAAAATTTTGTAATTCGGGTTATTTTAGTTTTATTTTAGGAACTTGTGGTGCCTTTTTTACTGCGTTTTATTCAACAAGATTGATATTTTTAACTTTTTTATCAAAACCAAATACTTATAAATCAGTTATTTTTTTAACTAAAGAATCTTTTTTCTACCCTATAAATATTGTATTAGCGATATTAGCTGTACCAAGTATTTTTATTGGGTTTTATTTTAAAGATATGTTTATTGGGTTAGGGACTGATTTTTGGGGTAATTCTATTTTCGTTTTACCAGAAAATATGAATAGGATTGATGCCGAATTTCTTAACCAATTTATAAAATTATTACCTGTAATTGTAACTATATTAGGATTTTCACTTTCGTTTTTATGTTACACTTTTTTTAATAATTTTTTATTTAAGTTAAAAATATCCACATTTGGAAATAAAATTTATATTTTTTTAAATAAAAAATGGTTTTTTGATAAAATATTTAATGAGTATTTATCGCAAAATATATTAAATTTTGGCTATAGGATTAGTTATAAAATAATAGATAGAGGCATAATAGAAATTTTTGGCCCATTAGGTCTTACTACTATTATTTCTAAAAAAGCTAATTTTTTATATAAATTACAAAGTGGGGTTTTATATCATTATACCCTATTAATTTTAATTAGTACTACTTTTATTTTAGGAAGTAGATATTTTTGGTTATATTTTATTAAATATATAGATTTTAGAATTTTTATTTTATTCTTTTTATTTTGTTCTTATTTATTTTTAGATAAAAATAAATAATTTTTTGTTTTCAAAAAATAAATTTATGTTAAATTTTATAAATAACTTTTTTTTATTAATTGATTTTAATCAGTTTAAATATTCTTTATTTCGTGAAGAATATTTTTCTTTATTATTATTAATTTTGATTGCTGGTATTTTAAGTGTCATTATTCTTTTATTATCATATGTATTAGCTATTCAAAATCCAGAATCAGAAAAATTATCTACGTATGAATGCGGTTTTGAACCTTATGAAGATGCTAGATTACAATTTGATATTAAATTTTATTTAATTGCGATTTTATTCATTGTTTTTGATATTGAAACAGTATTTATTTATCCTTGGTGTGTTTCTATTAGTCAATTAAACTTAATAGGATTTTGGTCTGTGATTGATTTTGTTATAGAATTATGTATAGGATTATTTTATGTTTGGCGATTAGGTGCTTTAAATTGGGATTAAATTTATTTACTTTTTAATTAATTTTTTTTTGAATTATTTCTATGTCAACAATATAAAAATTAATAATATAGAGAAAGATAGAAATATTATTGATTATTTAGAAAATTTAAATATTAAAATTCCTCATTTTTGTTATCATCAAAGTTTATCTGTTGCGGGAAATTGTCGTATGTGCTTAATTGAATTAAAAAACTCTACCAAACCTTTAATTTCTTGTGCTATGTCTATTACAAATAAAATGGAAATTTTTACCGATAGTCCTTTAGTAAAAAAAGCAAGAGAAAATATCTTAGAGTTTTTATTATTTAATCATCCTTTAGATTGTCCAATTTGTGATCAAGGTGGTGAATGTGATTTACAAGATCAATCTATGATTTTCGGTACCAGTAAAAAAAGGTTTTACATTTATAAAAGAAGTGTAAATAATAAAAATTTAGGCCCTATTGTAAAAACAGTTATGACAAGATGCATTCATTGTACCAGATGTGTTCGGTTTGCTAATGAAATTGTTGGTATAGAAGATTTAGGTGTTTTTGGACGCGGAAATTCTATGGAAATAGGTACTTATGTTGAAAAAATATTTAATTCAGAAATTTCTGGAAACGTTATTGATATTTGCCCAGTAGGTGCGTTAACTTCAAAACCTTATTCATTTTTTGATAGAGTTTGGGAATTAAAAAATGTATCTTCAATAGATTATTCTGATGGATTAAATATAAATATTCAAATCTCTATAAAAAACGATTCTTTTATAACAAAAATTTCTCCAAATTTCGATAAACAAGAATTTATTGAGAATTGGATCTCAGATAAAACTCGATTTTCTTTTGATGGTATGTTTTCCCCAGAAAGACTTTCGACTTTAATATTAACTAATGAAAAATCTTATTTCACTAATTCGTTGTCGTGGAAACAAATGCTTAAAGAAATTTTGTTAATTTTTTATTTTAAAAATCATTTTTTAAAACATTTTTTAGAAGTTCCGATTTTAACTATAGTAATAAATCATTCTGTAAGTACGGAACTTTTAAATTTTTTATTGCTTTTAGAAAAAAAATATAAATTTATTAAAATAAAACAAATAAAGAGTAACAATACTAGTAAAGATTTAAATACTCATTTATTAATTAACTCTGCAAATAATGTTTCAAAATTAAATTCTTCAAATTTAATTTTATTAATTGGATTAAATACTCGATTAGAAAGTTCAACTTTAAACATAAAATTACGACAAAGATTTTTAAAAGGAAATTGTAAAATTTTTACAATAAATTCATTAGTAGATTTAGCATTTTCAACTATAAATTTAGGTTCTAATATTAATATATTTAAAAATATTATTGAAGGAACACATTTTTTTTGTCAAGAGTTAAAATTTGCAAAAAATCCTATTTTAATTTATAATTCAACGTTATTTTCAAGAAATGATTCTTCAATAATTGATTTTTTAATAGATTCTTTGAACGATAAAGTGAAAATCAATTTTGATAATTGGAAAGGAATTAATTGTGTAAGCTCTGCTTTAAATGAAGTAGGAATTAATTTATCGGGATTAGTTAAAACATTTAAATCTGAAGATTTTATGGATTCTTCTGGATTATATTTTATCAATTCAAATATTTATTCCACTCCTATTTTAAAATTATTAGAATTAAAAATATTAAATTATTTTAAAATAGAAAAATATTCTATAAAATATCTTATTGAACAAAATAATATTTCTTCTAAAATGTTCCATAAAATTAATAGTTATGTGTATCTAGGTTTACCGAATTTTACATTATTTGAAGATTCAGGAACATATCAAAATTCTGAAGGTATTTTTAAAAATATGATTCAAATAATTCCTTCATTAACAAAATACTCTAAAAGTAACTGGCATATTCTAAGACGATTATTTTCATATGTTGATAATAATATGTTTATAGAAAAAAAAATTATATTAAATTTTGAAAATTATTCAACTATTATTGAATTTAACAATTTTCAAGTCTATACTGTGTCGTCTTTAAATAAATATGTCACAACACCTTTAAATTTAAAATCTAATAAAGTACTAACTTTAAAAAAATATTTAAAACAAAATTTAAATAAAAAATTATTCAAAACAAAAACAATATTATGGCTTGATGATTTTTATATCGGAGGAAAAGATTTATACAGTAAATTTTCAAAAGTGATGATTGAATGTTCAAAATCGTTAAGACTTATTGCAACAAATTTTACATATAATGTTTAATCATGTAAATATAAAACTAAGTTTTTAAAACATGTTATTTAATGTTTTTACAATTAAAAATTTTCAAACTTTTATTAGTTTTAGTTATATATATATTTTTTTTGAATTGATAAAAAATAAAACATTACAAAATTCTTTTTGTGATGCAGCTGAAGCAGGTCAATTAGATTTTCAGGAAGCAGCAACACCCTCAATGGAAGGTATAATTAATTTTAATTATAACTTAACCTTTGTAATTTGTTTTATTTTAGTATTTGTAACTTGGTTATTAACAAATTGTATATTTTATTATATAGAAAATAAAAATGTATATGCTTCTAAATTTACTCATTCTAATGAACTAGAAATAGTTTGGACAACAATTCCTGCACTTATATTATTATTTTTAGCTACACCTTCATTTAGTTTATTATATTCTATGGATGAAATAGCGGATCCAACTTTATCTTTTAAAATTGTTGGACATCAATGGTATTGGAGTTATGAGTTTTCTGATTATAATTATTTTTTATGTGGAACTAACAATGAAGGTACCAAAATAAAATATGATTGCTATATGACAAATTTAGAAACGTTACCAGAAAAACAAGGTTATTTTAGATTATTGGAAACAAATAAACGTATATTATTACCAATCAAAACTCATATTAGACTTTTAATAAGTTCAGCGGATGTTTTACATAGTTGGACTGTACCTTCCTTTGGAGTAAAAGTAGATGCTTGCCCAGGAAGATTAAATCAGCTTAATTTATTTATCAAACGAACTGGATTATTTTTCGGACAATGCAGCGAAATTTGTGGAGTAAATCATGCATTTATGCCTATTGCTATTGTTGGTGTTGAACAAAAAATTTATAGTATGTTTATTTTTGAACAAATGATAAAATATTTGGATTAATAAAATTTTATATATAAAAAATATTTATGTTATTCAAAGTCAATCAAATTAAAAAAACATTGTTAAAGCGATTTATTTATATTTCCAATTTTAAAAATTTTAATTTTATATCAGGTTTTAATCAGATTAAAACAAGCCATCATTGGCATTTAGTCGATCCAAGTCCTTGGCCTATTATGGGTTCACTAGGAGCTTTTTGTTTAACTTCAGGTGGAGTTTTATATATGCATAATTACTTTGGTGGGAACGAATTGTTTAAATTTGGAATCTTTATTACTACTTTTGTAATGTATGTTTGGTGGAGAGATGTTATTAGAGAGGCTACTTTTGAAGAACAACATAACTCAGCGGTGCAGAGAGGGTTACGTTTAGGAATGATTTTATTTATCGTTTCAGAAATAATGTTTTTTTTTGCTTTTTTTTGGGCTTTTTTTCATTCTAGTTTAGCTCCTGTATATAATATTGGAGGAGTTTGGCCTCCAGAAGTAATATCAACAATAGGTGCTTCAGGAATTCCATTAACAAATACAATATTTTTATTAAGTTCTGGAGCAACTGTCACTTGGGCACACCATGCTATTCGAGGGAAAGCTAAAAAAAATACAATTGTAGGTTTATTCCTTACAATTATTTTAGCTATTTTATTTACTTTCTTACAAGTTTATGAATATTTCAATGCTCCTTTTAATATTAATGATAGTGTTTTTGGTTCATGTTTTTATATGACCACTGGGTTTCATGGGTTTCATGTTTTTATTGGTACATGCTGCTTATTAGTTTCTTTCATAAGAGTTGTATTTAATCATTATACAGCAACACACCATTTTGGTTTAGAAGCAGGCATTTGGTATTGGCATTTTGTAGATGTAGTTTGGTTGTTTTTATTTATTACAGTGTATTGGTGGGGCTGCTAATTTAAAAATAAAACATGTAAATATAATTATTTATATGAAGAAACATAACTTAAAAATTAAACACCAATTCGTTTAATTTTTAAATTATAAGATAAGTTTTTATTAACAATAACTGTTTGTTTTGTTAAATTGTCGTCTTTATTTTTTTTAAATCTGAATTTTTTTATTTCTACAAAAAAAGGTAACATAGAAGAAATTATATAAAAATAAAATAAACTTAATATCAAAATTAACGACCATACTAAAGCCCCAAAACATAATATATCAAATTGTGGGATATTGTGAAATTCAACTTGTATAGAATACAAAAATTAAATTTTTTTATAAAGCAAATAGTATTAAAAATGCCATCATTAAAGAAAATAACGCAATAGCTTCAGTTAACGCGAAACCTAAAATTGCCATTTTAAATAATTCATCTTTTAAAGAAGGATTTCTAGAGATTCCAATAACTAATGCTCCAAAAACAGTACCAATTCCTACTCCAGCGCCAGCTAGACCTATAGTAGCTAAACCTGCACCTAAAAATTTGGCTGATTGTAATAATAACATAAATAATTTTTCAATATAAATAAAATTTTATATATTAAAAAACTTATGACGAAGTTTTTAATTTAATTTTATATTATTTAAACTAGAACATTTATTAAAACGTCACGTAATCATGATATTTTCATGGGCTGTCAAAAATGTTGTAGCAAAGACAGGATTTGAACCTATAATCTTTAGATCATGAGCCTAATGAGTTTACCATTACTCTACTTTGCATTATTACAGTTACTAATGTATTAAATTAAATAAAACACATATTACAACTATATATATATAAAAAATTAGGATTTATAAATAAGCCTATTAAAAAATAAAAACAAAATCCAAGGATTAAAGAATATAAATAGTTAACAGGAAAATATAAATTTCCTACTGTTCCAGTTTCAAAACATAAAACTTTAATAAGTCGTAGATAATAAAATGTAGAAATTACACTACATAAAATACTTACGATAGCTGCAAAATACATAGTTGATTCAATAACAGACAAAAATACATTAAATTTAACATAAAATCCTATTAATGGCGGAAATCCTGCTAAAGATAAAACGGCAGTAGAAAAAATTATTGCAATTAAAATATTAGATTTACTTAATAAATTAAAATCAGATAAATCTTTATTACCTTTATTATTAAAATTATTCTTTAATTTTAAAACAAAAAATATAGACCAAAGACATACTCCTGATAAAATATAAATAATTAAATAAGAAAATAACGCTTGAATTCCTTCATAAGTTCCTGAACTAAAAGCTAAAAGTGCATAACCCATATGGCTAATAGAACTATATGCTAAAAGACTTTTAATTTTTCTTTGTTCTAACCCAGCAAATGATCCAATTAAAACAGATAATAATGCAATAGTAACAAAACAGTATTTCCAATAATCTAAAAAATTACAAAAACTACTTTGAAAAAATCTAACTAATAAACAAAAAAGACTTAATTTTGGAATAACAGCAAAAAAAACAGTTGAACTTGTTAAAGAACCTTCATAAATATCAGGTGACCATATATGAAAAGGCGCTAAAGCTAGTTTAAAAAATAAACTAACAGTTACAAATATAAACCCAAACTGCAGTAAATTTATATTTAAAACTTGACTTAATTCAAAAGAACTTACTTCAGGGTAAATATAAAAAAATAAATCTTTACAATCTTCAAAATTTGTAGCACCAATTGTACCGTATATGAAAGAAGAACCCAATAAAAATAAACTTGAAGAAAGAGCTCCTAAAATAAAATATTTTAATCCAGATTCTGTAGAAAAAATAGAATTTCTTTTATAAGCTGCTAGCAAATAAAATGATAAACTTTGAATTTCAATAGATAAATAAGCAGTTATTAAATCGTTAGAACTACATAATAATATTAATCCAAAAATTGCAAATAAAATTAAAAGTATATATTCAAACGAATTTACTTTTTGATCTTCTAAATATTCTGCAATAATTAATAAACAAACGATTGAAACTAATAAAATACATTGTTTAGAATATACAGCTAAGTTATCTAAAATTATTGTATTATTTAAAAAAGAATAGTGTAATAATACTGAATGGTTAAATACTAATATATTAGTACAAAATAAAATTAAAACACTTAAATAAATTATAGATTTTTGAATTAAAGGATACGTTTTATTGTAAGATAATAAAACTCCATGAAATATTAAAAATAATATAGATACTCCAAAAAATATTTCAGGACATATCATACAAATAGCATCGAAACTTATCAGACTTTCTTCGTGTATCAAAATATTAAAAAAAAAATAATGAAAACAATTATTTTATTAATAATTAATGCGCATACATAAATATTATTTTAACGAGATACTTGTCGAAATGAATTTTGAGTAATTCCATAATTAAATGTTAAAGTTACGGCACCTATTATAAGCTATTAATAGAATCATTCTTACAATTAAAAATTGAAAAACATAATGTGTATATAAAATTTGCCCTAAAGCTTCTAAATCTGTAATATAATCTAATTTATAAAACCAATTAATATTAAAATTTAATAACATACTATTTAAATAATAATTTGATTTGAAATTTTCAAAAATTATTATTAATAATTCTAAACTAAATATTAAAACTAAAAAATTATTTGTTGGAGGGTATTTAACTAAATCTTTTAATGAATTCGTGGTTTTAAAATTTAACATTATAATTACAAATAAAAATAAAACAGAAATAGCATTTACAGAAATTATTATAAAAATTAAAGCCATAAATTTACATTCTAACAAAATTAATAGACTTGTGGCTAACACAAATGATAATACTAATAATAATATTGAATATATAGAATTTAATTCTAAAATAATTAGTAAAAAACTTAATATTTAACTAATAATAAAAAAAAAAAAAAATATCATATCAAAATTCATTTCAAATTAAAAGAAAAAATGGGATTCGAACCCATAGCATAAAAAATTATGCTTGGATTTAGCAAACCCACACTTTAAACCTCTCAGTAGCCTTTCCTTTTATTAATCTAATTTTGTGATGAAATGATATAAAAGATTAACCCTACTATTAATATTAAACCAAAACCTAAAAAAGCTATACCAAAAAATTGTAACATAAATTGATTGTGTTCAACTAATAATAGTAAATCAGTTGAACCTGCATTATAGGCTATTTGAGATTTTATGTCTAAAATCTCAGTTTTTAAATCTAAAATCTC